>Ga0157363_1002571_pt1 | contig 16073 bp, 35 predicted proteins | sample AttsexASBM1_FD_111477 | JGI IMG/M metagenome (GOLD analysis project Ga0157363, IMG submission 111477) | Fungus gardens microbial communities from leaf cutter ant in Ribeirão Preto, State of São Paulo, Brazil - Atta sexdens ASBM1 | ecosystem: Host-associated > Fungi > Mycelium > Unclassified ...
ATCCTACAAGTTAAGCCCAAGGCTCTGATCGCGTTCATGGCCACGTCGCAGTGGATCTATCGTCGGAACAACGCGAAGAACTGGCTGGCCTATCAGGCCAAGATCGACGCCGGTTATCTCTGGCACAAGATAGCGACTTACACGGACCCAAACGGCGAGGAGAAGACCCGGGATACGGTAAAGGTCTTACCAAAGGGGCTGACCAAACTCGCTGAAATTGTCCCTGGCGCAAAGGTCACTGTGGACCTGACGCAAATGGAGGCGCGCCCTTTCGCCAAGAAGCCGGAGGGAGTGTCATGAGCGCGCTGGCTCTGGCGGGAACCGCGAGTTCTCGGAACAAACTCATGCGGATTGATCACATGGGTTTGTATCCCGAGGTTCGGCGTGGGGACTACGTGATCTGGCAGGAGGTTCACGACTTCGTTCAGGAAGGGCTATACGTCGTGGCGAACGGCGACTTCCAGAACGTTTATCAGGTTCAGAACTGTGGTGGGAAGCTGGCGCTACTCTGGCCTGATCGCGACATTGACCCGAAGACGCGGGAGCGGAAGCCGGGCGTTGAGCCGCTGGAATACTCGCTGGAGGACTTTGCGAAGTTCTGCCTCGGGTTCGTGGTGGCTACCGTAAAGGTCCAGCACGAAGGGGCCTTCCTCGGGGGTGAGACTTTGAAGGGCCGCATCACCCGAGCGCGTAAACGCAGCCTAGTCGCTGCCTGACTATGGAGCCGCCCTTCGGGGCGGTTTTTCTTTTATTGTCAATAAGGATTCGGAGATATTTCAATATCTTGTATAATTTTTTGCTTCAAACCATTAATTTCATCTTTATATTTCTTGGAGATTTTTATTATATTTTGGATTTCTGATAGTAATATCATAAAGTACCTATCCGGAATTTTACCATCTTTACTTAAAGATACTGGTCTTTTATCTAATGAATTAGATGAACTTATATAATTTTCCGTTACGATTATTTTTTCAATAAGTTTATTATATTCTTTATATATAAATTCAATATTTTCTATATCCCGATTCAATTTGGGAAAAATAAACTTTATCCTGACTAAAAAATCATCTGGGTCATCCATTTTTTTATAATTATTTTCCATCCGGTATGCATTTAAGAGTCCTGAGAAATAAGCACTAATTTTACCCATTTCTTTTTGACCAGATAGGTAGTCATATAGATCACTCACACTGTATTTATCATCTTCAGTGGACGATTTTAAAATATAATCGAAATGATATATTTCATAAATATGGAATTGCGTTTCAATTTTTTTGTTCTTTTCTATGAAATCTTTATAGTTTTTGTAAATCCCTGACTTCAATGCAAAAAAATCAAGGTGGTATTTGTTTGCTGCAATCTTTCTTTGCGTTAGCGCAACTTTTAATGCCATTCCAGCGAGGCTAGTTGTCAGTAGTCCTGGCCCAAATGTTTTGAAAAAAAACCAAAACCCATGATTTTCCGATAATGGCTTTTTTAAATAATCAGCCAGCGTCATCAAGTCTGCCATAGACAACGAGCACAATTGCGGGTCCGCCAAAGGTCTTTCTCCAAATGGTGTTGCCAATGGATTCCACGACTAAGCAGCAAGGGCAACTGTGACCTCTACGGAACATCCAAAAATTCTTAGCTCCAAGTTTGGAAAACAACCGCCGCACTTCTGCCCAAGGGTTCAGGAACCAAGGGAGGGTCATGGTTGCACCCCCATCGTTCCATCATTATCGAACATAGACGGAAAGGTATCGCCATTCGCGCATGACGTTTCTACCCCACCATCTACCGTCGAGCGATCCGAAGCGCACTCAGCGCTCAACTGCGACGCTCTCACAGTCATATCCCGACACTGCTGCACCCTCAGTCTCGCACAAGCCGCGTTCCAGTCGATTGCCGGGAGCAGGTTGTGCGCGGACGTATCGACACAGTGCGGCCAGACGTCAGTTTCGGTCATGCCGCCAGCCTTTCGAACTTTTGAACCAGCAACCCCAAGCCAGCCGCTTCGGCATTTTGCAGCGCTTTAACGCCCCGTGAACCCAATGCCATGAGAACCACGCCCATCGGCGGCTGCTTGGCGACTGTTCCGTCAGGCTGAACAAACTTGGTTTTCCCATTCGGGAACAGCATCGCATCCATCAGTGGGGCAAATTCGTGGAACCAGCCGCAAGAGGTTTGAGCATTGACGAGAACAACTCCGCTCCCATGCTCCACAAATCGCTTCAGCCATGGCACGACGCCGTTCCGGCCACCAAAAGGCGGGTTGAGCCAAACAAAACCCTCCCAAGGCTGGACCAATCCGTCATCGGTCCTTGTGAACCAATTCCGAGCCGGAACAGACAGAAATGCACGCCCTTCCTCAGGTTGAGCTGGGTCAAGGTCGAATTCCACCGCCATGGCGCTGAAGATTTCAGCAGGAGTGAAATGCTCATCCGACTTGCCGGGTGCAGCATGATGCGGGCGCTTCCGTAGGACGTCAGTTTCTGGCGGAATTTTGCAGGTTTTCATGGATGGAATGATACCGTAGGCATCGAGTTCAGTACAAGGGAAATCGCTCTGTTTTTCGCTGTTTTCTGGGGGTTTCATCCGAGTTCCTCCACACCTTCGGCAAGCGCCTGTCTGGCCATCCGGGCAGAGCGAACAACAGCGGCGATTTCGGCATCGGTCGGCTTCTGGCGCTCACGCGGCTCAGGAGGCGCTTCAACCATCGCAAGCATGGTCTTGAGCACAGAAACCTCGTCCCTGATCCGCTCGGCAAAGGGCCGGAGGTGAGTGTGCAGCTCTCCGGGTGCTGGCCAACGCGAACCGACGGGATAGCCGTTCCGATCAGGCTGACGTGTCCAGGCCAAGCGGCTCTCCGGGTTCCAGGCTCCGGCAGGGATATCGCCACAGACCTCGAAAATCACTTCGGCCAGATCGCGAGACAGTTCTGCCGGGGCGTTCGTAACCAGCTTCGTGAGTTTCATCAGCCACGACGCCACGACAACCGGGTTCGGAGGCAAGGAAGCCCGTTCCGCATCGGCGAGCTGCTTGCGAATGGCACAGACACGATCCGGCGTCAGATCGGACCGCCAGAGATACCCTTCGCGCTTGGCTGAAATCAGCGCCTTGAGGTCGCCGGTGGCGGGCGTGTAGGTCGGGGCAAGGACGACGGCCCCCGCGGTTTTGGTCGCGATGCTCATGCTCAAACCCCCTCGATATCGGGCACGCCAGCCCATGCGGCGTTGACCGCAGCTCTGCGATCAGCCTGCGTGGGACGGGCTGTTGGCCGAATGTCCTGGTCTCGCCTGACCCAGTTCCGCCAGGTTGCATCCCAATCGGCTTTGCGGCCCTTGGGATCAGGAACACCAACCCAATAATCCCGGAAAACTGCCGCAGTTCGCTCAGGATCGACGCCGTTGGCTTGAGCGAACTCGACCATTTCCGCCGAGGGTCGCCAGTTGGCGGCAAGCCGGGAAGCCCGTTTCGATTTTTCCGATTTCGGATTTTGCGCGCGCTCACTCTCGAACGTAGTGAGAGAGTTTATATCTGCTTCTGTATCTGCTTCTGCTTCTTGGTGTTTAAGGGTGGGGGTTGCCTCTTGGTTAAGGGTGGGGGTTAACCCCTTGTCTTCTTCCGGCTTAACCTTGGTTGCCTTCTTTGGTTTGATCTGGGGATTACCCCCTTTCTTACCGTTGGCAGATGCTTCGTCGCTGATAGCCTTATCCCTGACCATGCGGCGGCTATAGATCGTGCCATCGTCTGAACGGCTGAAAACTCCGTTTTCTTCAAGTTCAGAAACGTGTTTCGATGCCTCACGTTCTGAGCACCCAAGCACGGCTGCAAGCTGCCGCATATTGGGAGTACGACCATTCACCAAGAGGTGTCCGACCGGATTTGCATCTGCCATCAGGCACAGAATTTCGATCCACGCGCCACGCGCTGCGAGGGAGCACATTCTCAGCGCAGGATCACGTTGCCAGTCTTGCCACCAAAATTTTGCCCATCTGCGCGCGCTCATGCCATCACCTCCGCATCCACAATTTCAGTGATCGTCACGACCGTCTTCTGCTCGCACAGACGACACTTCACACCCCGCACTTCGAGCGTGAGATGCTTCGGACCATCGTCCACGACAAACCCCAGCCCGCGCTTGTTCTTGATGCGCTGGCGAGCGCCTGGCGTCCGGACGGTCAGCGGGCGAGGTGTGGTCAGGCAGTCGATCAGACGCTTGGCAGAACCCACCAGATTGTCTGTGTCAGGCGTTCCAACGGAGTGCCGCTCGATCAGGACGTGAGCCCTGTCGAACGGCGCAGAAGGCCGCAGGTGATAAGCTACAGCCGCGACTTCACGTTGCATCTGGTTCTTCTGCCTCGCCGCCGTGAAATGGCTGTAACCGGTCGTGCGGTTCACGAGCGGGTAAGGCGCGGGAAGAGTGAATGAGATTGTCCGGGTCATCTCACATTCCCAAAGCGCGACGGTAGATATCCAGCAGCGTTTCCTGCTCTTCCACTTCCGCAGGCTCCTGCTTACGGATGCGGATGATTTGCCGAATGGTCGGCACGGAAAACCCGGCCGATTTCGCTTCCGAGAAAATATCCTTGATATCCCCGGCCAAAGCTTTGCGCTCCTCATCCAATCTTTCCACTCTCTCAATGATGGAGCGGAGCCGGTCGGCAGCAATACCGCCCTCAGAAACGCCGGAATTGTGGCCTGTCATGTCTTGTGTCATCTGTTCTGGCCTCTCATCGGGCGGATCGTTTCAATCACGACGTATCCGAGGGCGTTCAGCACCCGTTTGCGTGAGTCTGTGCGGCCGTTGTTCACGGCCTGGGATATGTCGGACTGGGTGATGCCGAGGCGGCGCGCGAGGGCGTGTTGACCACCCGCCATCTCGACCGCATCCGCGATTATTGATCGCGCTTCTGTAATCGGTAGGTCGGTCACTTGCGCAACTCCTCTTCCGCCGCCTTGAGAGCGCGTTCCATCTTGTCAGCCCACGTTTCCCAGTCGAACCAAGAGACGTGCAGGCAAAGCACATGGCATGACGGCGGAGGGCCAGCCTCTCGCTTCAGCCAAACAAACCGGCGTCGCAGCCGGACTTTGAACCAGGGCATGTATCTGCTCCTCGTGCGTGCTGGCGTTCTGCAACCAGCATCAGCACCTCGTTTCTGAGGTTTTCGGACGAGGCCATCAGCTCAATCAGCGCTTCCGCATCGGGCGCATTTTTGTCTGACAGCCAGTTACGTGCGGCTCGGGGCGTTTTCTTCGCAGCCCGCGCCAGCATTTCGGCTCCCGATCGAAGGGGCATGAACTCACGCCGGATCGCTTCAAGAAGTCGGTCGCGGACGGGCGCAACGGTAACGGCGCTCATTCGCGGAAACTTTCGGTCAATAATTGGCAATTTTCGGTCGAGATTTGCCCGATCATTTCCCACGCTTTTTCTCCATTCTTCGTCATGTCACTGATCGAAGAGGAGAAACCGCAGATGGAGGATGAGACGCCCGGAACACCACAACTGGAACAAGACATCGACGAGCCCGTTCTGGCTCGTGGCCTGATCCTGCAGGCGCGAATATGGGCTACTCTGCACCGCGGCATGTGCCAGGAAGTCAGAGACCACATCGCGCTTCGCGTCGCTGAGGAGTTAGGGGCGTGCATCGGGTGAGGTCAGCCGAACACGCCGATAAGCGGGCGAGGGATGCGATTACCGAAGATGGCACGTCCCGCTTCAACCGGATCGGCACCCGATTGAATGTCGCGGTCTAGCTTCGACAGCACGCTGAAAGAAGCTAACCCGCCAATCCATGTGGACGCCGCCTTTTTGGCCTGCACCTTGGCATGTTTGCGCAGAGCATCCCGAACAGCCTTTTCCTGGTGGACTTTTCGGATCTCAGCTTCAGTTTTCGCCGTCCTGGTCCGAATGGTCTTCACGCCACGCACTTTCATCGCGTCGCGGACTGACCATTCCGAGCAGCCGTATTTCAGGCCGATCTTGCTGAAAGAGAGACCTTCACGGCGCATCTTGAGGACATTTTCGGTCTCTACATCCCAGTTAATGCCTACGCGCTTGCCATGCACGGCCATCACTTCATCCCCCGAAAAGGAGCCATGAAGGCGAGGGACAGCACGATGGCCTGGATCATCACGATGCCGGAGCCGATCACAATGAACGCCTCAATAGTCACTAAGTCAGGCATCGCCGTTGACTCCCTTCTCGGAAGTATCAGGAGTACCGTTATTGCGGGGGTCGGCGGCAACCGAGTCCCCGCTATCACCATCTGCCAACACAGAGGATGAACTGGAATGAGTGAAAACCTGACTCGCGAGGGATTGATCTCCCTCATCGCGGATAATCTTGCCAAAGCTGACAGCGGCAACGTCACTCGCGATAGAGTTTATTTCGCCTCCCTTTACGCTGAGGCGGTCGCTATTGTGGATGGAAAGACCGCTCCGATTGCTGTGAAAATTACCAGAGACGACGCTGATCTCTAAGCCCTTTAGGTAAGCGGAGATGACGAAAGCATCGGCAATTAGCTGCTCTGCTGACGTCTCTCCCTTATTGACCGCTGCCAAGGTCAAGGCTTTGTCCAATGCGCGAGCGCGTAGTTCGAGCTTTTCAGACATGCGCCACCTCCTTCGTGGGGCGCTTGGCGCGGGTGGACTGAATGGCATCCATCATCCGATTGATGGTGGCTACGGTTGGAGAAGTCTTCCCGGACTTCCATCGCTGGAACGTGCTTCTCGCCATGCCGGAGAGGGAACACACCTCTCGCATGGTCAGCCCCTCGTCAGCGGCGCTTTGCTCAATCTGCTGGGGCGTCGGTAGGTTGTTCATGGAGATATGATATGCGCATTATTGCGCAATTAACAAGCGCAAAAGTGCGCAGGGACGATATTTCCATTGTGTGCGAAAATGCGCACATGACTAAGAAGCCGATCATCTCAGACGTCCGCGATAGGCAGCGTGCTTGGATCGACCAGATCCGTGATAAGTTTGATGAAAGCTATGCAGGCATCGCCCGAAAGAGTGGCGTAGCGCCTTCAACCGTAGTGCGCTTTATGAATGATGAGGCAGCTACTCATAGCTTGTCGGCGACGACTGAAGCCAAGATCGCGGCAGCTTTCAATGTGAAGCCTGCCGCAAAGCCAGCCCTTGAACCGATTTCTGATTTTAATCGCGTGCCTGTGATTGGTTATGTCCAAGCAGGAGTTTTCCAGCATGGCTTCTCGCAGGACTACCCAACAGAGTTTGTTTCAGTATCCCCTGACCACCGATACCCCAGCCTCCCGCGTGTGGCTTTTCGAGTGCGAGGGGATTCCATGGACCTTCTGTATCCAGAGGGAACGATCGTGCTCGCGGTCCGGATCGGCGACTTGGCAAGGGCGCCGAAGACCGGGGAAAAGGTCGTTGTGATCCGACAGACTAATGGCGACCAGGAAGCGACAATCAAGCAAATCGAGATCAAGGAAGACGGCAAGGTCGTGCTTTGGCCTCGCAGCTCAAACCCTGAGTTCTCAGCGGCTATCGTACTCCCATCGATGGCTGATCTTGTTGAGATGCCAGACAACGGGTGCCGTCCGGAATACTGGATCGAGGGCGTGATCATTCAGAGCATCCGACCGGAATGATCTGTGGCGTTGGAGGGGGTGGGGATGAAATCGATGCTAATTTCTTGAATTAAATCGCTGTTTATTGGCGCGCCAAATTATTGCAGTGACCCAAGCGGTTCCCAGCCCTGCAAAAATTGTAATTACCAACAAGGCCATTAATGTCATGCTTAACCTTATATCTCTGTCCCCAGAATTAGCGCAATCACTCATAAAATGGGTAACAGTTGGGTCTGTTATATTTGGCGTTCTGACTGGTCTAGGCGCTGGATTGACGTTCGCTTGTCAGTCTATTCTAGACGCTGAGAACGACAAGAAGATTGCCATCGCACAAAAGGACGCAGCAGAAAGTAAGCTAAATGCCGAAAAATTAAAAAATGCCATTACATATAGGACGGTAAGCGACGATCAAAAACAAAGAATTGATCTATTTTTAATTAATAAGCCAAAAAGAGTTGTAATATATTATACAGGAAGCGACGTTGAATCTTTCTTCTATGCTCAATCTATAAAGAAAAATTTTGAATCTATAGGAATTTATTGCGATCTATTTGCGACTTCTTCCGTTATTTATTATGAATCTGATATTATCCTATGGTCTACAGATCTTCTTTTGTCAAAAAAGCTCGCTGACCAATTAAGAAGTTCTAATTTTAATGCTGTGTACTATGAGGGTAGAGAGCGCCCTCAATTTACGGGTACGGTCGGCGATGATTTTAAACCTGAAGGCCCAGAAGATGTGATGATGATTATCAGCACCAAATCCCCGCCGAATTTATAACTTTCATCCAAGATGAGGCGATGATTTAGTATATACCGCACCCGAGGAAATCTATCGATCAAAATTGGTTTTTTGATCTATGCATATATAGTTAAGTGTCCGCAAATTTTGTAAATTCCCAAACCAGAACATAAGTCACCTAGAGCAATACAGATCATTACCCGGCTACGGCCGGGTTTCTTTTTTTGATAGCGTGCGCATTTTTGCGCTTGCAATATGCGCACTAATGCGCATAAGTTAATCCCACGCCAGAACGGCGATGGGAGAAACGCTAGTGACAGAGATCACACTTTTCCGATTTGAGAATAAGCCGCTTCATGTGGATGTGCGTGAGAGCGGTGAGCTGATGTTTTCAGCTCCAGACGTATGCCGCGCGCTTGGACTTTCAGATGTGACGTCCTCACTTCGCGTGCTGGACGAAGATGAAAAGGGTCCGCTTACTGTGCGGACCCTTGGCGGAACCCAAGAAGTCAGCGGCATCACGGAGCCCGGCCTCTACAAGCTCATCAGCCGCAGCCGGAAACCGGAAGCCAAGCGCTTCGACCGCTGGGTTCGGCATGACGTGCTGCCACAGATCCGCAAGACAGGCAGCTACAGCGCAGTGCCTGCCATCGACCTGAACGATCCGGCTTTCTTACGCCAGACGCTCCTTGGGTACACCGAGAAGGTGATTGCTCTTGAGGCTGAGAACGCAGAACTTACCCCGAAGGCTGAGAGCTTCGATGCGCTCGCCAATCTCGAAGGCCGTCACAACCTACGATCTGCAGCAGCTCAGTGCGGTTGGCCTCAGAACAAGTTCATCGACAAGCTGATCTCGATCGGCTGGGTTTATGTGAACACGGCGACAGGCCGGAAGCACGCATATTCTGACCGCATCAAGACCGGCATGATGGAAGTGAAGAACGTCGAGGTAAAGCGGACGGGCTACACCGAGGGGGTTGGCCAGCCGATGATTACCCAGAAGGGGCTTGCTCGGCTCAAGATGCTGTTGGGCGTGTACCAGGTCGCACCATCCCGCGAGATGGAGCTGCACTGATGGCCCACCCTGATAACTTCAACGACGCGGCCTTCAATCATCGGATGGCTGGCTTTGGTTATGGCAGCAACAGCGGTGGCCGAGTGGTCGAACTTCAGCTCAAGCTGAAAGATATCGAGCGACGGAGCGATGCTGTTCAGAATGAACTGAACCGGCTGGATGAGCAGTGGTCCGAGACGAACAATGAGCTGAAGTCGCTTGAGGTGGCCTGCTGATGTCCGAGGTTCTCGACTGCCCACAGGGCAAGCTGGTCACGATGGAGTTCAATGCAGCTCTCGGGCGAGTTCAGTCAGTCACCGGCATGCTCATGCGCTTCAGAGATGGAGCCCGCGCGATGGGAAGCAGCGACATTGCTGAAGAGTGTGATCTCGCAAAAGACGAGCTCGAACAGCTCCTCTCAGAACTGACCTTCTCAGAATAATAGCCAAGTAAACACAGGAAATTCGAACAATGCGTGAAGCAGTGAACGGGAGAGGTGCGTCTATGTCGTTCGTTCCTCATCCAGATACAGTCCGTAAGATCCGGCAGTTACACCGGATGGCAGACTACCTCCGCAATCAGCGCAATATCGCCCCAACTCAGGGACTGCGCGAACTGTACGAAACACAGCTCATCGGCAAGCTTGACGAGATTGCGGTCATTGAAAACGTCCCTGCCGTTGCTCGCCTTCGCAAGCTGGCAGAGTCCGTCAAGCCTGGGTTGTTCTTTGTCATGGCTGAGCTGGATGGAGCGAAGGCATGAGCGAGGTAATCGAGCGTCCGAAGGCTCAAGTAGCAGCAAAAGCTAGTGCCCCGCAGGCCGCATCTATGATGGAGGTTATTGCAAATGCTGCCTCCAATCCAAACTGCGACATTGAGAAGATGCAGGCGCTCTTGGCGATGCAGGACAAGCTCATTGAACGCGAAGCGCGTGCAGAATTCAGTGCAGCCATGGCGACGGCCTGCGGTGAAATCCCTCAGGTTGAGCGCAATGGCACGGTCTCTCTGGGCGGGAAGGGTGGATACAAGTTTACGAAATGGGAAGACATGGACCGGGTGATCCGCCCAATCCTGGCGCTTCACCATCTTCGTTTGTCCTTCAATACGCGCTCAGCAGAAGGCAGCAACGCCAAGGTCATCATTGGCACGATCTCGCATGCCAATGGCCAGTCGCAGAGTGCTGAAATCGAACTCCCACTGGATGCGGGGCAGGGGCGCAATCCGCTGCAGGGCTTTGGGTCAACGATCTCCTACGGCAAACGGTATTGCGCTGAGATGCTGCTCAATATCGTCCGTTGCGATGAGGACGTAGACGGGAAGTATCAGCCACAAAAGCAGGCGAACTTCATTTCCGCGAAGCAAAAGGATGAGCTGATTTCGCTTCTGCAAAAGACAGGAGCAGATACGGCGGCATTCCTGGCGTGGGCACGTTGCCGCTCTCTCGATGAGATGGATGCTCGAACCTTTCCAAAGGCTCATCAGGCTCTTCTTTCCAAAATTCCGCAGGGAGATGGGAAGTGAAAATCCATAATGTTGAGCAGGGCACAGCAGAATGGCTGGCTCTTCGCATTGGCATCCCCACGGCCTCTGAGTTTGAAAAGATCATCACGCCCGCCGGAAAGCTGTCTTCTCAGGCGCCAGCATACGCTGCGCGGCTGGCGGCAGAGATCGTATTGAACCGGTCTCTGGATAAAGATCTGTCAAATCTCATGGCCATCCAGCACGGAAACGAATTCGAGCCACTCGCTGCGATGGCCTATGAATTCGAGTTCGGGGTCAAGACAGAGAAGGTCGGCTTCATCACCAATGATGACGGAACGATTGGTGTAAGCCCAGATCGCCTCGTCGGGACAAATGGCCTGGTTGAGATCAAATGCCCCGAACCGGCAACGCATGTCTTGTACATGACGCAAGGTTTCGACCGGAAGTACTATCCACAGGTTCAGGGGCAGCTCCTTTTCGCAGAACGCGAATGGAATGACCGCGTGTCTTACAGCGATGAACTCCCGCTCTACACAGAGCGGACGTTTCGCGATGAGCCATTCATCAAGACGCTCGATGAAGCCCTCAAGAACTTTCACGAACTCAAAATGGAAATGCTCGAAAAGGTGCGCCGCGCAGGTTCGCCAGAGCTGGGAGCCGCAGCATGACCCGCGAACTCGATCAAGACATGAGCGCCGCCATCTGGACGAAGCACATGGCGGAGACGCTGCGGGAAGCCGCGAACGAGTGGAAGCACACGCCGTGGGGCCGAGACCTTACGAGTGATGTTGCACGAATTGAGCGCCTGGATGGGCGGTTTGTTGGAGGTGAGGCGTGATGTCGGAAGCGAAGTTTACGCCTGGTCCGTGGGCTTGGTTTGGAACTGCTGGAGGATGCCCAAGTATCTATCTTGCGACCAACCATTCAGGGCGTCGGTATGTGATGGGATTTCAGCGATGGGGGTTGAATGGGGCGCAGCCTTCCTTCCAGCCCGAAGGTCGGGGGATGGTGAAGGCAAAAGACCTTCTCCAGTTTGAGGTTGGTGATCAGTCGATCGTTGGGTTGGAAGCGGCTCAAAAAGATACGTCTGTGTATCGGTTTCAAATCCGCGGGATTGCCGCGCCGGACGCGTACCTGATTGCCGCGGCGCCAGAGCTTTATGAGGCTTTACACATAGCTGCGAAGGATCTCCACACGGCAGCGTGCATGATTTCCCCGGAAATTAATCCTGCGCTTTTCGAGACTGTTAAGCGGGCAGAACTCGCCCTCGCCAAAGCCCGAGGTGAAGCATGAACGGCTCAGGTGAAAAGGCCTTTGAAGCCTTTTGCGCCGAGTATGGCGAAAAGGCTGGGGAAGAAGTTATGGAACGCATTGCGGATGCAATGTGGACCCGAAAGGGTGACTCTCGGCTTCGGATTAATAATTTCCACACGCTCAACGCCTGCAATCATGTTGCAGATGGCGATATCGAGCATGACGGCAAATGGTTCTCGTTCAGTGTTGAGTCTGGAGATTGGAACGGCACTGTCATTCATGGATGGGGCGATCTTGACGATGTTGCCGCATATGATCCGCCGCGCCCCACTATTTACGACCTTATGCCAAGCAATCGCATCCTTGAGATTGAGCGGCCGGGAATGTTCCGCGTCTACCTGCTTTGGCGTCAAGAGAAGTGGTTTCAGGATCTTGCCCGGTCGTACAACTATGACCGGCATTTCGCCCCAGGCGGAAAGACAGAAAGCCACTGGCGCGGGAAAGCTGCGTCACGCGGTCTGGCCTATGCGCCTGACAGCGAGGTGAAGGAGCGTATTGCTGCGTTCAACGCGCCTGATTTTGAGATCAAGCGTCAAGCGACCCTGAAGCTGGCAGCGCGATGGAGGGCAGCATGACGCACCTACCCACCCTAATCGAGGCCCTAGCCCTCGTGATCCTGTTCCACCTATCGGCCGGTCAGCGACCGGGGAGTGTTTGAGATGATCTTAATGCCTGAGGCCCTGACAGCTGAGAATGGTGCGAAATACGCCCTGATCGGGGAGTTCTACGAAACAACTCCCGTTCAGTGCCATGAGTGCCATGGAAACCCTGACGATAGGGAAGAATGCGAATTCTGCGGCGGCGAAGGAGAGCTTACGCAGCGCGTGCCGGTCCAGTGGACCACGATCAAAGAGATCTACAAGCGGGCCGTTGCATTGCTTGGGAAGTCTCAGGGCGCCGCCATGGACGCGGAGGAACGGGGATGAGTGAAGCGATGACACGCGTCGAGTTCAAATGCGATCTACTGGGAGCTCTTCAAGAGCAGGGCATGGCCCGCAAAGAAAAGCTCGGAGTTTCTCCTGGCGATAGAGTTGATCGCGTTCTCTACAACTTGGACCGCATGGGATGGGCTATAGTCCGGAAGGGAGAAAATCCATGACAGACCCAGTCCTAACCCGCCCGCAACGCGACGTCCTGAACCTGCTGCGGGCAGAGCCGGACATCTGGCACGCTCCAACGCATAAGGGCCGGATCGCGTATCCGTTCCTCGTTCGTCGCGGTCTGGCTGAGCGCAGTCCGGACGGGCTTTATCGCGCCGTTAAGGTGAGGGAAGGTGACAATGGGTGAAACGCTTGATGAAACGATGACCTTCCAGGACGTGATTGATCGCTTGAAAGGTCGCATCGGCAAGACAAAGCTCAGAGAACACCTGCGCCGCGTCCATGAGTTCCATGGAGGTCCTACGCACCGTCGTTGGGGCAGCCGCATTATCTTCTATCCGGCAGATTACAAACGCCTTCTGTTGAGCCTGGAATGCCCCTTAAAGTCTACAAGCGCCCCAATTCAGAAACGCTCTATGTCCGTGGAACTGTCAAAGGACAGAGCATTTATGAAAGCACAGGAACTGCTGACCCGAGGCAGGCAGAAGAATACCGGGCAAAGCGTGAAGCAGAGCTCTGGCAAGAAGGCATCTATGGCAAACGTGCCGTTGTAACGTTTGCTCATGCTGTAACCGCTTATCTGGAGGCAGAGCCAAGGTCCGATGCGACCAAGGCTTACCTTCTCAGGCTTCTGGATCACTTCGGGACCATCCGTCTTTCGGACATCGACCAAACATCATTGGATCAGGCTTATCGGCACATCCTTCGGGATGGAGCTGAGGCCAGTCCAGCCACAAAAGTCAGGTCTGTTCTAACGCCGCTGCGATCGGTTCTAGAATTTGCGGCGATTCGTAAATGGTGTGATCGTCCAGCGTTCGATAAGCCGCGCATCCCAACGAACAGAACGATCTATTTACGGCCTGAGCAGGTTACACACCTCATTGAGTGTGCAGCGCCTCATCTTCGTCCCTTGCTGATCTTTCTGTTCGGAACAGGAGCCAGAATGTCTGAGGCTCTGGAACTAGATTGGTCGAGCGTTGATCTGCGAGGCAAGAGGGTCGTTGTTTGGCAGAAGCAGGGTAATGAACGACACATCGACCTACCGCCACGGGTATGCGCTGCTCTGGCCGCACTGCCGAACAGGGATGGCCGTGTGTTCCGCCCCGTCCGTTCTCGCAAGTCGCAAAGCGGAAAAGGGAAGGAGATCGGAACCTCTTATTTTGAAAATGGCCGCACGAGCGGTGGACAGATCAAGTCAGGCTGGTCAGTCGCGTGTCACAACGCTGGACTACCTGGAAAGATGCGGACATGGGTACCCAAAGGGAAACAGACAGAACGTCATTTCTTCGTTCCAGACGTCACCCCTCACGATGCTCGTCACACGTGGGCGAGCTGGCAGTACTGTATTCATAAGGATCTTATGAAACTCAAAGCAGACGGCGGCTGGGGGAACATCACGACGGTCACTCGGTACGCCAAAGTGATGCCCGATGCCTACCGGGATGAGATCATAGAGTGGCTGGGGATAACTGCTTAAATGTGCAAAACTGGTGCAGCCCATCATTGGACTACGCTAGACCCGTTGAGAAACAGCCATTTATTGCATGTATTCAACTACCTTGACATGGTAGGGGTCACAGGTTCAATCCCTGTTGCGCCCACCACCCGATCCGGTCAGAATTTTTCCTGAAAATCTGCAACTCAAAGAATGCTTTAACCAGCATCTTTTCTAAGCGGCACTATAGCCCTTTAACAAGCAAAAATAATCATACCTCGCGCTTGGCTCGCTTACAGGCTTCTGAACAATATCTGACCTGATCCCAGTCCTTGGCCCATTTCCGACGCCAGGAAAACGGCCGAACGCAAACAGGGCAAATCTTTTCAGGCAGATGAGCTTTAGCCGGCTTTCGGTGAATTTTTCCCTTACGGCGCACAGTTTGCTTCAGCTCTTCAAAATGCCAACTCGCAAAGAATACAAAAAAGCCGCCCAAACAGGCGGCTTTTTCTACAGGCAAGAATGCCCGGACGTCATGCAACCTTGAGAGCGACCGCAGACTTCTTGCCATTACGGCCAGCTTCGACCTCGAAGGAAACCTCCTGACCTTCGTTCAGAGTCCGCAGACCTGCACGCTCAACTTCAGAAATGTGAACAAACACATCCTGAGCGCCACCTTCTGGCTGAATGAAACCGAAACCCTTGGTCGGGTTGAACCACTTTACGGTGCCTGTTGTCATAACGAGGCTCCTTATTAGAAAGGCGGTCGCGCGCAAAACACGCACGCAATCATAACTTTTAAGGGAAAAATTGATGCAACGCGCATCCATGATCCGGATAAAAGCATCCGCCAATGACGATATATATTTAAGCGAGATAAAAATGCAAGAAAAACATAAAATATACTGAAAATAATGTTGTCATTATAAAACGAGAAAGAACCCAAATATTTGAAACGCAATATTTTTATCATTCAATTCGCATACGAATTTTTAGCAAAATAATTTTCATTCGCTTGAATTTTCTTTGAAAAATAAAAAAGCCGGACCACCTCCACGGCAGACCGGCTTTTACAGAACTCAAAACAACTTACTCGCCGTCGTTGAATTCGTCTTCTTCACCGTCATCATAAAGAACTTCTTCGACAGTGATAGAAAGAGTGTCATTCTCGCTCAGAAGATCAGCAACCGCGTTGGCTTCATCTTCTTCTTCATAGAGCTCGGCATCACCTGGATCCGAAACCCACTTTTCCGCAGGATTCCAGAACTCATCGTCCCCATTCTCCAGCTCGCGGCGGATCAGGTAACCTGCGACTTCGTCACCAGCAATATCTTCATCGGCCATGATAATGGTCCTCCTTAGC
>Ga0157363_1002572_pt1 | contig 16071 bp, 18 predicted proteins | sample AttsexASBM1_FD_111477 | JGI IMG/M metagenome (GOLD analysis project Ga0157363, IMG submission 111477) | Fungus gardens microbial communities from leaf cutter ant in Ribeirão Preto, State of São Paulo, Brazil - Atta sexdens ASBM1 | ecosystem: Host-associated > Fungi > Mycelium > Unclassified ...
GTGCGTGCGTGCGTGTGTGTGTGTGTGTGTGTGTGTGTGTATATTTACAATAAAGAAGTTTACAATAAAAGATGTTTAATTATGTTACTATAATAATAATTAATGATGATAATTTTTCTAGGAAGTAAACGAGGAATGGCTCTCGGACAAAGCTCGTTTCTCATATGATGGACTCAAAAGGCAAAGACTTATTACTCCAATGATGAAGATCAACGGAAAATTGGAAGCTGTGGATTGGGAAGATGCACTTGTTGCTGGTAGGATTGATTAGTATTTATTGTGCACTTAACAAATCCGTCCATGTTTCATATATAATAAGATCGGTCAATAACATTCAGTTCTTTATATTGATTAGCTGCTAGACCTCTAGCGAATATACCAGTGGATAAATGCGCCGCAATTGCTGGGAAATTGGCAGACGCGGAAGCCCTTATTGCTATGAAAGATTTAGTGAACAAATTGGGCAGCGAGGGATTAGCCACGGAACAATGCTTCCCAAAAGACGGTTCGGGTATCGATCTCAGAAGTAGCTATCTTCTGAACAACACTATTGCTGCAGTTGAAGACGCAGATATTGTAATACTAATCGGTACAAATCCAAGATATGAAGCACCATTAATAAACACACGTCTTAGGAAGGGCTATCTACATGGTGAACAAACAATTGCCCTCATTGGCCCGGATGTAGACCTGACATATGAACATGAGGTATTATCAATTTTTATTTATTTTAGGGAAACAATATGTAGAATGTTTTATAAAATATAATTATTTTTATATAGCATTTAGGAGAATCTTTTGATATAATAACAAAATTACAAAACGGTTCGCATCCTTTCTGTGCGACTCTGAAAGAAGCTAAAAAACCTCTCGTTATCTTGGGCGCCGATCAGCTAACTCGACAGGATGGAGCTAAAATTCTCTATGAAACGCAAGCATTAGCGAAGGCTTTAGGAGATAACTCAAAAGTGAGCCACTATTGACTTTTTTTGTATAATCTTATAAAAATTATATTAATTATATTTTGCCTTAGGCTCCTCAGGATTGGAAGATTTTGAACATACTGCATACAAACGCATCTCAAGTCGCCGCCTTAGATATCGGTTATGGTTCGACTGTAAAAGAAATTAAGGAACAACAACCAAAAATTTTGTTTCTTTTAGGCGCTGATGATGCAAATATTAAGAAGGAAGATTTTCCAAACACATTTATCATTTATATAGGTATGTATACCACAATCCTAAAGATATATATAAAGTTAATTGTATTTATATTCTAATATCAAATTACGAATGATTCATGATTGAATATCATTTATGATTCTAGGAAGTCATGGTGATGCTGGAGCAGCCATTGCGGATGTTATACTAGCTGGAGCAGCATATACTGAAAAAGTCGCAAGTTATGTTAATACAGAAGGTCGCTCCCAACAAACGTGCGCAGCAATTACGCCGCCTGGCTTAGCACGACCAGATTGGAAAATTATTCGCGCTCTTTCTGAAGTAAATAAATTTTTATAGCAAAATCTTGCATTGCCTGTTAAGTAATTAAGTCAAGATACGAAATATGTTTTTGTTAAATTTGTAGCTGGCTGGAATTACTTTGCCCTATGATAATCTGAATGACGTAAGATCCAGACTTGAAGAGGTTGCGCCTCATCTGGTCAGATATGGCAATGTTGAGCCAGCTAATTTCTTTAAACAAGCTTTAGAAATAGCTAAGGTTTGTATCTTGTGATTGGATAAATATTTTAAACTCAAAATAATATTATCTTTATATATTGTTTGTTATGTATATGTAGCATCAATCTGGAGGATCATTTTCATCAGAGCCTGTGGACATCAAACATAAGACGTTGGATCAGTTTTTCATGACTGACGTAGTGTCACGAGCGTCTTTAACTATGGCAAAGTGCGTTCAAGCAGTCATGAAACAACGACAAAGTGCACTATAAATCTGTATCTGATACTGCATTGGATAAAATTCTCATCTGCTAGTGATTTGATATTATTGGCTAGATATTATCCCACAGCCAATGACAAAAGAATTCCAGATACATATAAAAAACATTAAGATGTATCTATAGAGTTCTATTATACTGTATATTAAATTATTGAAAATGGGAATTTACAAATATTGTCCCTATCAGTCCTATTAATTGTACATTCGTAGTTAGAATAAGTTATTTAAAATAAATATAATAAAAATATATTTCTTTTGGATAACTCTTTATAAACATCGTAAAATTGCACTGGACATCAAATTATGTTTAATATATTGTTACGCCCGCGAAAGACACCTTTCGGCTCGAGCTGTGTCACGTTACCTTAAGAAGATAGCCGCGAAGCATGTCTTGTCAACAAGAGAGAATTCGATTTAGATTTTGACGGATAAAGATTTTCTGTACGGACGCGTGCTTCCTTCTTGAATAAAGTGAGTTCTTTTATAACGAGTATATTCTTCTTTCTGTGCGTCACATTTCTCTCCGCGTGTCCCTGCAAGTGCGTGCGTGTACGTGTGAACATGAGAACGGTGCGGCGGGCGTGATAATATGTAGGAATGGTTGGCATCAATTTCTTCAGTTCAAATGTAATCTGCTTTTACAATTAATTACATTTTTACAAATTTTCCGTTTCATTAGAATATATATTAAAATATAGTTATTACATAGAATCAGAATGAAATTATATAGTCCAATTTACTTAAAATATCTATTCATTAAATTGAATTTATACATTTCAGTTTCTAGAAACTGAACATCCAATTATTATACAATTATGTGTATGTACTTGTATACACATTTGCAAGTATTCAAATACATTTGCAAATGTGCAAATATATACACACATCTGTATATATATTTTGTTTATTTACACATTAAGTGAAATCTTACAAAATATGAAAAAAAAGGTTTACAAATAAAAGAATTCTGTTATTAATTTATTTGAAAGAACGTCAATTAAAGTGTCTTAATTACTTGATTCTGGTTGATCATCTGTGTCAAGTTCACCCGAACTTTCATCGGATTCAATCTAAAGAGAGAGAAGATATTTATTTTGTTTATCATATAAAGTTTATTATATAAAGAATGTTTATTATATAAAGAATAGCTTCATATAGAACATACCTTATCCCCCAATTCAATTAATCTTTCTTTATACAGTGTAATTTTACTATCTTGATCTGTTAAGAGTTCTAAAAGAGCTTCTTGATCTTTTTTCAATTTTTCAAGCTCATCAATCTTCAATTTCAATTGAGATTCCAAATCTGATTCCTTGTTTTCTTTGTCTTTCTCATTATGTTGTTGCATTATGTGCGTATATTCCGCTAAACGATTTTCTAAATCTGCAATCATTGTTTTATACGTTTGCAATTCCTTTTCCAAATCCAGATTATTACTAGAAGCGCTTGTTTCTTTTCCATCTCCTATATTAGCTTGTGCAGCTCGAAGAACCAAATTTTGATCTCGTAGATGATTAACGGTTGAACGGAGTTCTTGTACTTGTGCCTACAAAAATGTTAAAAAATTTTTTTAATATATTCTATAAATTTGTATTTTTTTAAAAAGAAAGTTCCTACCTCAAATTCTTGTTTTTCTTTTATAAGAAAATCATTAGCTTGATTTAGCCTTTGAATTTGTATATCCTGCTCTCTAATAAGATCTTTGTATTGTGAAATTAATGTATTATCAGGTAAATTCATTACAGATAATTGATTCTTGTTCTCATTATTAGCATCTATCACCGATTTTATTATAATACCTAAACAAAAAAAAAATGAAAAATTTTATTTGTGTTTAAAAAATCTGACAATATTAATTTTCTTTACAATTATAAAAAATTTGAATGTTTGATGTATCTAAGTACCTTCCAAACTTTTTAACAACCTGCAAAATTCGTGATCCAATAAAAGTTCCGACGGATTCTTAACTGAAGGTTGTGGATGTTTTAGTGTTCGGGAATATATCTCGTGTCTAGCAATACCACCGATTGCATCTTGAAACTTTTCCCAACCTATTCTATTCTCTATTAAATTGCACACTTTTTCCTGTAAATAATATAGATAAGTTTTAGTTGCACATTATTCACTTTATATATCGGATATTTGTACAAATGTCAGTAATATTTACTTTTGTGTAAGTAGAAACGCTGTCATCATTGAAATGTACGCAAATACCGATAAGCAAGGCGCACATACTCTGCAGTAAGGTCTCTTGTAAATCATCGTTATTTTCTTGTGATGACAAAAGAGCTGTTAAATATGCTACTGAGGAATCGATAGCCAGGAATGATTTTACAGCAAGTGGACAGTACGAGGTCCATCGACAAAGCAGAATCAGCAAGCCCAATTTACACTGCGTTTTATTACCCTGCTGTAATAACATAACGCACTGTTGCATAAGCGTCACTGGTGGTTTTCCAATATTGGTTGCAAGAAGTACTCTTAAAAGTTGTTCCTTTTGACTTATGTTCTCAATCAGAGCGTGAGATAACGCCACAGCGGAGAACCAATTTGACAAAGAATCTATAGAGAATAATCCGCCACACAATAACTGTCCTAATAATAGATATATGAGAAATAGTGATGTTATTTCAGTTTAGTCAAAAACGTTTATCTAGAATTGGAGGCATTTTTTACATTATGCATTTATAAAAGAGATTACGAACCTGTAGTTAGTGATGGTGCCTCGTTACCTTGTGGTAATAAAGTCTGGACTAATTGCGTCTGTCCTACCTCATTCTTGTACAGGAAGCATTGAAAGCAATATAATACTGAACATCGCAAAACGAATGGTTGTTTTTCATTTACCATGGACATTAGTAAGACAACAATAGCCGGCCTATAATATACTTATATGTAATTTGTAAGTCTTTTATTATTCTGAAAAATATGTATGCGATAGAAAATGGATGAGATTAACATGTATCTAAGATATACCTTGGAGGAGTGCTCGGTGCCATAACACCCGCTAAAAATTCTTGATTACTAGCATTCCCTCTTATTACTTCTGCTACAGTGTTAATGGTCTCTGTTAATACATCCGCTGGTACGCCACTAGCCATTAATATATCGCACAAAGCTTGCAATAATCCGCATGCTCTCATAGTTCGTTGACAAGCTGCGACTGCCTTCATATATATATAATTGTTTAGTTATTAATTAAAGATAATACAGACATTGGAAATTTTATATAGCGCCACAATATTATTTTTTACCTGAGCAGGAGCACTCGGTGCTACTAGTGCTCGTACAACTTGCACCATGCAATGAACATTAGAAACTTTTTGGGGACTCCATCCACCAAAATTATTATCCTCCATTTCATTGGGAATTTGAAACATTGGTGTTAATTTCTGAATGTAGCTACCTGCATAATGCAACACAAAAATTATTATAAAAGTGAGATTATAAAAATTGTCGGAAAGATCTAATTGTAAGTATATTACCTTCTTTAAAGAAGTTTTGATTACTAACGTTTCCTCTGAGAAGATTTAACATTAACAGAAGGCAATCTTCCACAACAATACCACCATCTGCATTACCCTCTTGCTCGATGACGTCAAATATGCGATCAAATGCATTTTCAAACGCAACTATTTTTTGTATGTTAGCATTTCCTTTTGTTAATTGGATGAGCAGCAATAAGACCTATATAAATAATGTATTATAAATATAATGTATATAACAAAACATTCTCATTATATTCTTCAAGCTCATTATATTTCTTATTGATAAATTTAGCTTACATCATTGCGTATAACTTCTCTGCTATCACTCAGCAAATCCATCAATTTAGAGACACCCATAGGACTGACCAAGATTATTTCCTGAATATCTTTAGATCTGTTTGCCAATAAATGCGTCAGTAACTTCAGCGCCGGCCACCTGACACGAAAGTCAAACTCTTCAAGAAATGCCAGCACCAAACCAATGCTATCTGAATGCTTGATAAATATTTCTGTAAATTGTTCCCCTATCTTATTCTTGGGACCATGTTTATCCACTAAAATAATACAAAGAGATTAGATATAAAATTGATGTAAAAATAAACTCAAACTGTTCTCTATGACTGAATATATGCTTGTTATATTTAAAATAAGATAAAATAAGATAAAGAAATAAATATAATCTTAGTTTACACCATTCATTTAATGTATCAACTAGCAACTTTCTATTAAATTATCTTAATTTCAGCAATGCATATTAACATATGCACAATACATATATTTAAGTGATGATCTTGATGTATATTGTATCATCTTAATATTAAACATACCAATGAAATTAAGATAATTTAATAGAAAATTATTAATTCGAGTTTATTTAAATGACAATATTAAAGAAGTCTTAAATGATCATGTATATTAGACTATACATTTGATAAAAACAAGCTAGAAAGTTTTATTGCAATCCAATGCAACAAGAATAGTTGTTTAATCTTACCCTCCTCATCAAACATTTCAGGATTTGTTATATTGCAAAGAGTATCCAAGGCCAAGCCGATTATCTCACAATCCGTTCTGTCCATCTCCAGTACTTGCCTCAATGCATCCATTCCTTGAGCTCCCACTTCCACACGGAACGTGCGAGACATTGCCTTGAGCGCACGACAAGCATCTCTTCTGTCATCAAGTAGACTAGAAGATTGCAACCTGTCTACTAGTCTCTCCACCTATATCAACATACAAATATTATAAGAACAGTTTCGCATTGCAAGCTATTTACAATTTAGTTTACCGACAGAAAGCTTTATTGATAATTAGTAGCAACATAATCATACAAAAATGCACAGCGTTCAAAACGTAGGGAAGTAAATTTCAGTGTATGAAACATATAATATTTGTTGATTCCACTCACTGTATCGGCGCCCGTTGACTGTGTACCAGCGGGTGCGGTTCCTAAGACGGATTTCAGACTGCTTTTAAAATATTCCATTTCTTTCTTTTCCTCTTGACGAACTTTCCACTATTTTCAATGTAAATTACACGTCACACGTCGACATTTTAAATCCAAGAGATGCCCCGATTACCCCAATACCGCTTACGCGCTTCCCCTCAAAAACCTTGAGGCTTGAAGCGCCATGAAAGTGAATAGAGTTAAAACATTGGTTGCGTTCAACGGATTTAACAGTTGAGTGAGCGCTCGTTGCTATTGATGTATTCTTCCAGATCTAAAATGTTGATTGGATGATTTGAAAGAATACACCAATAACAGCGCTCATTCAACTGTTGAGTTCGCTGAACGCAGTCATTGAACATGTTGAACAGATAGAGTAAGTGTGTAGGTAGAAATTGATTTAGTGTTATAAATTTTAGTGTTATAAATAATTTAATTTTTTTAAAGTTATCGTGACAATGAAGGAAATGTAATTAAAAGGGTTAAAAGGTTTAAATTATTTATTAACACTGACAATATTATATATTGTTTATATGTTCCATATAATTCTTAAAAGAAAGAATACTGTGTTTATTTCAGGACTACTGGTGATAAACGAACATTGGTTTGGCTGATATGTCTTTAGAAGATACGATAATTACTTCTGCTCGATTGACACCGACTAAATATTTCACGTCTCATGCGTCATATAGTATATAAATTGATTTGCATTCAATTGCACTCAATGTGCACAGTATTGCACTAATTTCTCAGTGAAAAATGTTATAGAAGTATTTCCAATGGATTTAATTTATTGGAATTGACCAATCATATCTGTCGTCAAGCGAAATAACAGTGTGATTGGTCAATTTCAATAGGCATCTTGCGATGCTGATAATAATGCCGATTGGCATTATTATCAGCATCGCAAGATGATAAGTGGCAAGATTCTAATCCAGCTAACAATCCAAAATTGCATTTGTTATTCTGCTGCGATTGGCCAATTCCAATAGACTAACCATCGATAGCGTCGCTCAAAATTAATTAGTCGAAGTGATCCTAAATATCAACTATGATTGGTTAATTCTGCTAAACAGCAAACTGCGATTGGTCAAGAATAGAATGACATAATAGTGTTAATAGCATTTTTCCGAACACACATTTACCAAAAGAACAAATCACGAAAATCTAACCTATTATTTCATAAAGCTGAAATTTTATCTATATATATTAACGAGATGTATTGCTACCAAATGTGCTTAGGTATTCTCGCTTGTAAATCCGTTGTATGAGAGAACGTAAAAGATTCTATCGAGATTCACTGTCATTTTTTTCTTTCTGCAAATACAGCTGTATTGTGTCCCAAGTATATCTATAATATTCTGTAACTTTCGGCGGTTAGAATTACGTCTGTATGTTACATATTTCTCCAAATTGACAAAATACTCTCGAGAATGTTGCAAAGGCCTTTAATCGTTTCGCTTAAAAAAAGGTAACCATAATAACGTGACCTCGAATTATTCGCGAAATTAGATTTGTACAAACTTGATCTTATCCTTCTAATAAAAAAAAAAAATACGAATGGAATACATTTACATTCCACAGAAAATTCATTATATATATTTTGCTTCTTATTTTTCAGCTCAACTCGCTCAAAATATCTCAATACCTGGCAAAGATGTAACTTCTCTTCCCAAAGAATACCTCTTGATTTAAAGGAGAATCATAAGAAAACCGTTACATCATTTCCACCATTAACAGAATCCATCCCGAATTTACCGAAAGCCGTTTATTCGACTGCGAAAGAAGAGCATCAAATAACACACATCACTGTTTTACCAAATGGCTTGAAAGTTGCATCTGAAAATCGATTTGGACAATTTTGTACTATAGGTGGTAAGTTGAGTATGATTTGGATATAGCGTTTTCGACTGTAGTGGAACTAACTGCACTAACTTGAATTGTATTAATGATGTAATATGCTCTATTGATAGAGTATGTGTCAACTATTAATAGAACATTAATCCTAGATTGGTGCAATTTGTTAAAGTCAAAAATACTAATACTTGTTAGATTTGTATCTATGGGTAAACAGATTATTTTAATTTTCAGTCCTTATTGATTCGGGTCCACGATATGAAGTGGCATATCCCAACGGCATCTCGCACTTTCTTGAAAAGTTAGCATTTGGTGTAAGATTCTTTCATCACATTATTCATATCGTAGCATATAATAAGTATTAAAGATTATTGATCCGTACACACACACATACACACACACATGTTTCAACAATTTACATCTTATTAATAGATATTCTATATTATATCATAATATTATTCATAATCTTTCTTAATTTGTATAAGTCACAAATATATACAAAATTATATGTTAATTGTTACAGTCTACAAATAGCTTTGACAGCAAGGATAAGATAATGCTGGCACTAGAAAAGCATGGTGGTATATGTGATTGTCAAGCATCTCGCGACACATTTGTCTATGCAGCATCAGCAGAACGTCATGGATTAGATATAGTAACTCAAGTTTTGAGTGATATTGTCTTAAGACCTCAAATTACAGAGGAAGAAGTAAGTATAATGTATAATATTCTACAAAAAAAATATTGTATCATGTTATGTAATTAAATTATATATCATTAATAACAAACTTTGAAACATTTGTGTCTTATACGCGCGTGCGGTGTGTGTGTGTGTGTGTGTGTGTGTGTGTGTGTGTGTGTGTGTGTATTTATATGAAAATAAATTGTTTCCAGGTACAAATAGCTAAACAAACAGTACATTTTGAATTGGAATCTTTACACACCAGACCAGAACAAGAACCTATATTAATGGACATGATTCATTCTGTGAGTTTAAAGTAATAGTTTTTTTTAAATATATCTTAGTGGAATTATAAGTGTATTTTCTTATTGTAAAGGAAAAAAGGATGTAATTATGTATTATATTGATAGGCTGCGTATAAGCAAAACACATTAGGTTTACCCAAGATCTGTCCAGAAAAGAATATTGAAAAAATTAATAGGAAAACTTTACATACGTATCTCAAGCATCATTATGTACCAAATAGAATGGTAGTTGCTGGAGTTGGTATTGAACATGATGACCTGGTCCACGCCGTTACTAAGTAATAGCCATAAATTTTCTATAGATGACAAATTTATTTAATTAAGTAATTTAAGTAATTCAATGCTTATAAATTTATTTAAAAATATATAAGTAAATAATTTATAAATATTTTATAAGGTAGTAGATTTTTTAGATGTAAGATTTTACTATTATTTTTATGTAATATGTTATTGTTATCTTATATTATTGTTATCCGCTATATAGTGTTATAAACATTTTTTGAAATTTTTTGCTTATTAATAATAATATTATTTTTGATTTAGATATTTTGTAGATCAAAAACCTATCTGGGAAGAACAACCTGATCTTATTTTCCCAAATAATGCAAATTCTGTCGATATGTCCATTGCACAATATACTGGAGGATATGTCTTGGTATGATCACTCGTACTACATATAAAGTATATTAAAATAATTTTATTTTTGTTGCAGAATTGAAGAAGATAAATAATCGGTGTGTGTTGTCTTTAATAGGAGGAATGTAATGTGCCAATTTACGCTGGACCCAGTGGCTTGCCTGAATTATCACATGTTGTAATAGGTTTAGAAGGTTGTTCTCATCAAGATCCAGATTTTGTTGCTATGTGTGTACTAAATATGATGATGGGAGGCGGTGGCAGTTTTAGTGCTGGTGGTCCTGGAAAGGGCATGTATACGCGTTTGTACACCAATGTGTTGAATAGGTAAGATTTATATTATTATTTATGTATTTATAAAGAAAGAGGTTTTTATATAATATAAAACAATTATATCTTTTCAACTCAATATTTTTATATCTTTTTCTATTAACTAGTAATTAAAATGTTATGAAAAAAGAGTAAATTTATAATTTATATTCATACAGATAATAGATTATACAAATAATACAGATTTATCATACTTGCACTTTTTGAAATTTTTAATTGAGAACACTACATCTAGAAAATTATATTATAGGTATCATTGGTTATACAGTGCAACTGCATACAATCATGCTTATGCAGACACTGGTCTATTTTGTATTCATGCTTCATGTACACCGTCTCATGTAAAGGATATGGTGGAAGTAATTGTACACGAGATGGTCACCATGACAAGCGGAGTCTCTGATAGCGAATTAGCAGTATGATATTGATTCACATTTCTGAATCATTTATTAATATTAATCGTATTTTATATATATATTGATTACATTTTGGAATTTTATCTTTTGTGTAGAGAGCCAAGAAACAATTGCAATCGATGCTACTTATGAATCTAGAACAACGGCCCGTTGTATTTGAAGACATTGGTAGACAAGTCCTAGCGACTGGTACTAGGAAACGGCCAGAATACTTCATACAAACTATTGGTAAGTTTTGTAAAGTTCATTACAATTTAATGACAAAATTCTTAATATTCACAAAAAAATATAATGCTTGCAGATGGAATATCTAAGGATGACATCAATAGAGTAGCGCGACGTTTATTGAAATCAGCACCTTGCTTAGCAGCACGCGGCGAAGTGAAGGCTATACCTTCCATGGCGGATATTCAAAACGGCTTACTTGACGCGCAAGGTCGGTTACCTGGTTCTCGTAGCAGATTATCACTTTTTCGTTAAAATGCATAAGATATTCCAGTCTTCTCATCTTAAATAAATGTCACTTATTCATATCCAGTTGTATATTAATAAGAAGATACCGAACATTCAATTTTAAATTAAGTTGAAAATACAATACGGAATTACCAAAATAACTGAATTTTATTATGATATTATTAAAATTGTGTATTAAAAAAAATAGTATTATCGAAGATTTTAAATAATATATAATATGCAAAAAATGTTCCTTATGTATATTACATAGATTTTGTATGAAAATAAACAAAATTAATAAATTAGACATACAAAATAATTCGTTTGTCATTCAACAGCATGAGAGAAAGTAGACTATGCCATTAACCAGAAGCATAATGCAAGATACAAGAATAATCTCGCGCTAATTATGACGTTATGTTCAATAATGGATCTTATGTGGCGAAATCGCAGATGGGTGTTAAAATAATTGAAGTTTTGATATACTACAAAATTAAAGCTTACCAAATTTCTGATTAGAAGTCAACTTGTATTTTGGTAAATTATTACAAATAAATGTTATTTGTATAAATTATATACGAGTAATTATAATTAACAGATTCATCAATTTTTTTTTGTACAGTTTCTTTTATTCTTGATTGATTAATACACATAAATTTGTGTACATTGAAAAGACAATCCTGAACAAATGATTACACCTCTGCTTCCTCCAAGGTCTTGAGGAAAGAAGCTTTCTTTTGGGCAACGCGATTTTTCCTCTCGGACAGTGACAATTTCGCGCGATTCCATCTCTTCTTGATAACTGGTTTCTCCCTCGTGACTTTCGTGTGTTCAGGATTAGCTCTGATGGCTTCGTGGGCTTTCTTGTATATATTCTCGATCTATTAAAAAAAAATTTTTTTATATTATCTCAAGTATATTCATAATAGCATGTATATATGTAACACAGGTTTATTTTAATAAACACATTTAAATATGCATTTATCATTTAACAACCAATGAAAATTACTATTGTCCAATCGCGACGCTACATAGACTTGAATAATCTAAACAGCAATTTTTAATTGGACGTATGTATTAAAGTTGTAAACGTGTGAATTAAAGTTATAGATATATTCACTATTGCAATGCATTACTTACATCATTCGCGGAGATGCCATTCTTAATATATTGTGAAAACTGTCTCTTGAAAGCTTCATCATCCTCCTCTTCTAAAGTTCTCATATAGTTTGCAACATGTTGAGCGAATATGTGTTGTCGATGCACATCTGCATTGAATGTTTTTGATTCGCCATCATAGCCAGGGAATCTCTTGGTACTATAAAACAAAACATAAGTTATTCAACTGAAATAAATTACATATTTTTGAAAAATCATATTAAAATACTAATCTTATTTTGCAATTTTACAGCAATCATTGTATCAAACACAAAAAAAAGACAATAAATTTCAAAACTTAAATGATACACATAAACTAACATGTGTTTACATGTTAGTTTACATATGTTATCAAATTGTACAGAATTGATTTGACATTATATAATTGTTTTATTTGATTTTATTTATAAGAATAAAAAGATATTTAAATTATCAAAATTATTAAAATAAATATTAAAATATATAAATAATCCTAACTTTTTAAAAAACTATTCAAAAAATTCTCTGTTTCATTACAACAATCGATATTATTTTATACAAATATTTGTTATTGGGTGGTTTTTGCTATGGGATATATAACAAGGAACAATATGAATATCAAAGCAAACTAAAATAATTTCAAATATTGCACAAATACATACTTAAAAAATAGCAAGAGTACTCAAAATTTTTTACCTATGAGGGATATTGAGACCACCATCAACCGCACCTTTCATAGCACCGAAAACTCGGGCGCCCGTCGTGGTACGCATTAATCCGGTGTCCAGGTAACATCTAAATGCACCTGGGCCATCATCCAATTCCTCGACATTGTACTCATCGCCAGTCACTTCTGTAGTACCCACGTATAAGGAGTCTAATCCCAGCTTCTTAAGAAGCTATAAAAAAAAGTTTCATGTTTTGATTAGAAAATTGTTGATATTATTTTATACAAACATTATTTGCTAGTTTTTGCTAATCAGGATATACAACAGGGAACACATCGTGTTTTCTTCATAGAAACATCAAAGCGAGCTGAGTAGATCATCATGTTAGTAATGTATAAAAAAAAACAAAGGAAAAAGAAAAAAAAAGATTACTTACTCTCCTAGCCAGGAGCAAACCAGTGCAATAAGCAGATGCATAGTTGGTAAGACCAACTTTAACTCCATATTTAGGAAGTTCATGGCTATAAGCAGCACATACAATCCTATCTCCTTCAATTCTTGAGTAGGCAACCTTGTGTAATATATGTCATTAATCATTAATTACAATTATCTTTACATAAGTTTAATATATATCACATAAAAATTATAACTGTAAAATGCTATTTTCAACCAATCGAACCTTTGTTCAATTATAATTGAATTTAAGTATATTATTTCAAATTACCTGACATGTAATATCCTTGTTGGACAAACGTACAATCAACCTATACTTAGGTGTATTGTACTTGTTCTTGTCCTGAATAGTCAGCCGCTTACGAGCATAATAATCAGTCTTTCCTTCACGACGCCTCTTGAATTTAACTTGGTATCGTTTGAAGTACTGCTTATTCTTGACTACTTTGACAAAACCCTATAAAAGATCATGTAACTGTTAAAACAAGAATGAAGATCAAATATTTCAAATTGCTTTTCTACTGTATTCAGAATAAGTCAACAGGGTAAAAAGGTTTTCTTTTCATTTCTGTATCAAAGTGAGCTGAAGATTTCATCATAGAAAATTTATGTGTGTTTAATATTCACACTATTTATCTCTCTTTAATAAGCACATATTTGCAGTGTAATTAAATTAAAATACAATTCAATATTATGTTCGTAATTAATTTTAAGCCTTTTTAGGTTCTTTATAACTGAACTTCTTGCATTTCATCTCTTTTCTTTTTTTTTTATGGAGAGAAAAAGAAGAAAGATCGACAATGCTCCAAGTTCAGATAAAAAAAGTTTCCAATTATGTGTGAAAATATAATCTGTATCATATAACAAAAGAAAAAATATGAAAATATTATCTTTAAATATGAATATTTAAGATCATATTTTTAGATAGTATTAACTCTACATATATAAAAAACATGTGCAGATTTTTCGATAGACATTTATTCTAACCGTTTTAACTATGCAGCAAGTGAATCTTTCCGAAAAATAAGCATCTCGCTTTCTCGGTAATTTTCAATTAATTATTTATGTATATTACAGTTTATTTTATCAAATAAACGTTATATTGAGAAGAAGTAACTTACCATTATGTTAAAATTATATGAAAAATCTAATCCCCGAAACAACCCATATGGTAACGAATGTAGAAAGGAAAGAATGGAGCAGAGCAAGGAAGATCAAGGAAAATATAACAAAATGGCGTATGATCGGACAACTCCGACACTCCCTCAATTCAAAACAGCGATATTAGCGACAATCGGAGTCAACGGAGGTCAGCAGTAACAAAGTGATGAGTAAAATTGGCGCCTTAAATTAAAAATTCATAAAATCACATCATATATGTAATCATTCAATCAGTAACTGAAAATTCAAAATATTGCTTCTAGCAATTAAAAAAGTTGAAATTATTTCTATAATATTTGCTACATAAATACCACCTTGATCAAAAAGTTCCCGGAATTATCACCAGATAATGCTTTGAGTCAGCTGATTTGAGTTCTGTTTTTTTAGTTAGGTTGCCACATCTATCATTGACATTCCCACCAAATTTTATCACCATAGCTTGACATTTGTAAGTTACGCCGTCTTGAGTACATCTACCTCTGCACGTATTTTCGATTTTTTACAGTTTTAAAAATGGAGTTGAATTTGCAACAACGAGTTTGTATTCAATTTTGCGTTAAAAATGGATTCAATGGTGCCTCAAAACCTTGAAAATGTTGGGAAACTGTTTCGGCAGTGATACTCTAAAGAAAACAACCGTTTATGAGTGGCATGAATGCTTCAAAAGTGGTCCGTCGAGGATGACGAACGCAGTGGCAGGCCATCGACATCGAAAACCGACAAAAACATCAATAAAGTGAGAGAAATGTTGATCAATAACCGTAAATTAACTATAACAGAGAGCTGGCAGAGGACTTAAACATTGCTTATGGATCCATTCAGGACATTGTAGTTAATGGTTTGTGCCGTGTTGCTGCAAAGTTGGTCCCGATGGAACTGAATTTCATGCAAAAAAGGAACCGCATTGTCATCGCCAAAGACATGATTTCCAAGGCTAAATTCGATCCAACATTCATCAAATGCATCATTACTGGAGACGAGATGTGGGTTTATGAGTACGACACGCAATCCAGACATCAAGCGAGTGAATGGAAAGCTTCAAATGAGCCAAGACCAAAAAAACCATGTCGTTTTCA
>Ga0157363_1002573_pt1 | contig 16070 bp, 18 predicted proteins | sample AttsexASBM1_FD_111477 | JGI IMG/M metagenome (GOLD analysis project Ga0157363, IMG submission 111477) | Fungus gardens microbial communities from leaf cutter ant in Ribeirão Preto, State of São Paulo, Brazil - Atta sexdens ASBM1 | ecosystem: Host-associated > Fungi > Mycelium > Unclassified ...
AGGTCGCTGAATCTAATATTAAAACTGATAACTTAATTTAAATTGAAAATTGAATGTGAAAAATCCTTATATAAATGAATTATTCCAAAAATTTGAATTTTTTAAATTTTGATTTTCACCATTAATGATCGATCATATTGATCATTTTTTAATTTATTAAAAAATTTATTAACTTTAACACGATATTAGTACTTACACCAATAGAGTTTATATTGATAGTTTGTTTCACTATATGCTGCTAGTATTGAAAATCTATAATTCACATTATACTATAGATTTCAAGTATTGGGATATAGCATTATATTATATTGTTGCTTTGATGCAATAAATCTTCTCCAACATGTCGCATCATAATTATAACATGCTAATTGTAAAACAGTCCTTTTTGCAACTTTAACTTTGCAAATTTCTCAAAATTATGACACTGTTATTGTTATAGAGCAATTTCCCAAATAACACTGTAGTTAACAAAGCATTAAAAAAGCGCATATAAGCGCTAAAAAAGCGATTATTTTTTAGCTTTTTTAACGCTTTATTAACGCTTTGTAAGCACTACTTGGATTGGTAAACGGAATCATGTTTAGTGCCCGAACTGAGATTGTTCTTGTACTAAAAAAATTAATTTTTTGTTAAATAATGTAATTACTTCAAAGTTTTAAATGCAATTGATAGATGATAGCAGAAAACAAGCGATATTAATTAATATTTTGAGAACATTAGCTGTCTGTTTAGAACTTAATTTAAACTTATTTGTGTTCAAAGATGAAGAATCTGTATTTAGAGAACGATAAAGGAATGTCAATGTGTATTTAAATTGTTATACAATTCACTTTATTGTAGATAAAGTGTCATTGCCAAACGCATGTAAAAGCTGTATATAGGTGATGAACATGTGCATAGCTTATTGCCATTCAGCCTTCAAGTATAGATTTATATTTAACTGTTATATGATTTATAATTGATAGACCAATTTGCATATATTTTAATCTACGCATTATTTTATCTTCTTGATATCAATATGCCGCGTAATTTTTATTTACATTTCTTTCTTCATCCTGATCAATGTGCAAAGTGTATATAAAGTAAACTTTGACATAAATTATTATCAATGATAATGACGCTAGAGTATCTACTGCGTATAATCCAAAATACAAGAGTTTATCATTGTACTTTTTTGTCACACCTTTTTTTTTAGATATTAGCGTGCAATACTAGCTTAGTCAAACAACCGGCTAGGAATTTGAACGTTCATGAACACATTAGCTATAGTTTACTCAATGAAGCTGGCGTACCGACACCTAAATTCGGCGTCGCCAAAACTCCTGACGAAGCAGCTAAACTTGCTGCCGATTTGAAAACAAAGGATATCGTCTTGAAAGCCCAAGTTCTCGCTGGTGGCAGAGGAAAAGGACATTTCAAAGGAACCAGCGTTAGCGGTGTGAAGATGTGTGAAACGTAATTACAGTCTTTTTGATTAGATTGCATGCGATATGTACTCTAGATGTATTGCAAAATACTGTAGCTTATTATCATTGCTTATAGTCCAGAAGAAGCTAAGTCGTTGGCGGGTCAAATGCTTGACAAACTACTGATTACAAAACAGACTGGCGAAGGTGGCAGAATATGCAATGCCGTGATGGTCACTCAGCGCATGTTTCCCCGTAAAGAGTACTACCTTGCTGTCATGATGGAAAGAGCCTTTGGTGTAAGTTTTTAAAATGATGAAAAGCGCATTTGAAAAGTTATTGCATTAAATAAAAATAATTGCATTAAATTTCTAATGGATATTTTCCATTCCCAGGGTCCTGTCATAATAGCTTCCAGTCAAGGTGGGGTGAACATCGAAGAAGTCGCAGCGACAAATCCTAGCGCTATCATGTACGAACCTATCGACATCAATAAAGGAATTACGAAGGAACAGGCGGAACGTATAATAGCCAAGCTTGGCCTCGATAACGTAAAGGATTACATTTCCAATATAATTATAAATCTTTATAAAATGTTCCTCAAGAAGGACGCTCTTCTTTTGGAAGTGAATCCTCTTGCCGAAGATATAAACGGGAATTGTAAATTTTTGTCTCTCTTAATATTTTATAAATGCTCGATTTGCAAGAATTTTCCTACATATTTTCTTTTACAGACTTTGCTCTGGATTGTAAATGTCGGTTTGACGACAATGCTGAGTTCAGGCAAAAAGAACTCTTTAATTTGAGAGATTGGACTCAGGAGGATTCTAAAGAAGTCGAAGCTGCGAAATTCGATTTAAATTACATCGCGCTCGATGGCAACATAGGTTGTATGGTGAATGGAGCTGGTTTAGCCATGGCTACGATGGACATTATAAAATTACACGGTGGCGAGCCAGCTAATTTCCTCGACGTTGGCGGTGGTGCGTCGACTTCGGCGGTGAAGGAAGCATTTAAGATCATCACTTCTGATCCACGAGTAAGTGCACGAAATTATGATTGAGTCTCTATAATTTAATTGAATTTATATGCATTCTTTTTTTTTCTATCAGGTTCATGCTCTCTTAGTTAATATCTTCGGCGGCATCATGAGATGCGACGTTATAGCAGAAGGTATTATCGCCGCAACTAAGGAATTAAGCTTAAAAATTCCCGTCGTTGTAAGATTGCAGGTATGCGCTTTGTTTTATAAATAATTATTATGATGATTATAATTGCTTATAGAATTACTCAAAGATATTTTTTTTTCTTTTTAGGGTACTAATGTGGATGAAGCCAAAGCTCTGATCGCGAATGCGGGTTTAAAAATTGTACCAATCGACGATCTCGACGAGGCCGCCCGGGTGGCGGTAAAATTATCGACCATTGTTAAATTAGCTCAATCTGAAAATCTCAGTGTGAACTTCGAAATACCTGCAATTTCATAGGTAGCAAAAAAATAATTGATAATATATTACTAAGACTATTTTTGCCGAGAATATGTATTCAATTGTTAAAAGATTTTAGGAATGTCTGAAAGTAATAACTACAGTAATAACTTTATATGCGTAATGTATTCTCGTCAAAGAGTAATATTTTACACAGTTCGACTTTTTGCGTAACTTTACAGAAAGAGAAAAAGAATAAAAAGTAGAATAATTTTGGACAAGTCTGTGACATACAAAAGTGATATGACTGGAAGATATATATACACATATATACACACACATGTATATATTTATGGTAATCTTTCTCTTTAATACAGTCGCGAACATTTGTGATACACAGAATTGTACAACATTACTCACGGAAACGCGTAATTTATCAGCGCTTATTTCTATAGCGCAGAATTTTATGAGATCCAGTATTAAGGAGATTAAGTTATATATATATGTAATATATTATCTATTTGCAAGCAACCATATGGAAATGTGCTCTAGAATGTTCAAAACCATCGATAAGATATTAGACATTAAAATTATCTAATTATATAGACATTAAGATTATCAACTTTTTGAAACATTAATATAAATATTAGCTTATAATGCGATGTTAAATTTATTATTTATTATTATATCAATGTTTCGTAAATAAGTATACAAATTTACAATTCAATTTTGACAAAACTACTATCTTTTTACGATCCACATGAATAATCGTGTAGTTATAAATAAAAATCAAATTATATTAATATTATCTTGTATGTACATGTCTATAAAAGGTTAAAAATTTTAATAATTAATTGTAATAAAATAAAAAATAATAAAATTAATATTTCATTATGAGCTAATTATCCAAATTTAGTTATGCGAACGTTTATAAGATTGTTGATCTTTAAAAGAATGTCATCGGTATCAAAATTAGTAACGAAGTACATATTTATTTTTGAAAAACACAACAGCCATTCACATGAAAAACTATGGAATGTCGAAAGTAAAAAGGCCTGCTCCATGATATGTTAGTGACATATATGTATACATAAATTATTTTGCATAACTTTAGTTTTTCATTCCTTCATTAAACAGTTATACCATCCGCATGTTGCTGTTGTCGAGTTAATACCAATATAAATTTTTATTTACTGGATAATCATCGAGTAAATCTATATAAGTTCATATATTTATTCTATTATTTAACAAATTGTAATTACAAGATTATCGTTAATACTGCCGTGTAAAGATGTTAAGTAATCATAAGAACATTGGTAATTGTAAATATGAAATACTGCTTGTTTCTTATCGCGAGAGGATAAGACATATTCTTTTTAGTCCTATTGCTAGTGGAGCGTAATGATTTTTTTCATATGCTGTGGTGTGCAGACTAGTTATACAATACAGTTTTCGTCGATTCCGAACGATAAAATTTTGTTAGACTATATAGATCTGTTCTTTTCGGCTAAAATTCTTATGGTTCATCTTTCTTTTCTCTCCACATTGGACAGAAAAAGAGAAAAGATGAAGAATGCAAGAAGTTCAGCTAAAAAGAACAAGCCTTATGAATATCAGCCTAAGTTGCAATTGATTTTACGAAATTCTATTATAATGGCTGCAAAAAGCAGCTTTATAATTGTTGTAAGATTTTCTGTTAAACGATTGTCAGCGATTTATTTTCGAACATATTGCTAAACAATCATAATTTTTTCCAACATATTACATTGTCGTTCAGTAGAAATCAGTGCTAAATACATATATTAAGCAATATGAATTATAATGTAGTTACTATACCTTTACATAGTTGATATTAAATTATATTATTATAAAAGTATAAAAGTATAAAGATGCTCGTATTAATGTAAAAACAATGAATTGAACAAGATCAATGATCGAGTCAAAGGTAATTGACAAAATTAATATTCCTATTATTAATAATAATGGACGCATTCAAGTTGACAAGTTTACTCGCGGCTAGCTTACTCGCCAAGGAAATAAACATGATTGATTGTTATATATATATATATATAACTATAGATCAACCAATTACATTGACTGCATTTAGCGGATTTAACAGTTGAGTGAGCGCTCATTTGTATTTGATTGATCTATTTTTAGATCTAACGAAATATATCAATTAAATGCAAGAGCTCACTGAGTGCTCAGTGTTTAAGGTTTAATTGGATTAACACGCGTAATTATGAAACTGGCCAATCACAGTTGTTCCATTCTTTTAAGGAATAGCTATGATTGATCAATTTCATACCTACAGATATTGGGTGCTAATAATAGATGCTTTTCATTTGATGACAATTCGACACAAGTGTCGTTCTATCTTTGTTAACATTCAGAAAGTAACCAGATAGAATGACACTTGTGTTAACTTTGTGTCAAATGGAAAGCGTCTATTATTAAACCCGATTAAGTGTGCTGTAACAGAGTCTATGATATGGTTTATGGTTTATGGCGGTTCCCTCGTGATGGCTTTAGGAACGCACACGTTCGACACCATCATCAAAATTTCGGCATATCGAGGATCGCGCTGGAGATGCTGTCGATAGCAGGATCGTAATAAAAAGGAGGAAGGAGAGAGAAAGACAGAGAGAGAAAGAGAGAAAAAAAAGAAAAGAAAACAAAAGTGCCGCTCTTACACTTTAGTTGAATCGGTTCCTTCGACTTTACGCGGATTTGGCTTCCGCGTATACTCGTGTCACCGGGCATTCCGGTTTGTTTTTCCTTTCTTTTTTTCGTTGCAAGACACGCGCCACTCGGCACCCCTTCCGGAATCATATTTTGGGGTCGTACGTTCGATCACCGTCGTCATCATCGTCTAACCGGCTGTGAAAGGATTCTGCAATCATGGCTAGTGTATCTTATCAAATAGCGAATTTATTGGAAAAGGTAATGAAAGGCATTGGCAATGTACTGATAGCTACATCGAAGAAATGTCCTGTTCGTAAAATCTTATTCTACCATAGTATCTTTTTTTTGTGACATAACCTCGAATTCATCCCTTACCCCACCAAAGAATGATTAGTCGTTAATCTTTACAGGAATAAGGAGAATCGCGAAACATTATATCATTCTCAAAATCAATCATATTTTACATTTGATCGAATGTTAAACATGTATGTTTTCTTAAAGCAAAATTTTCGAAAAAAGCTCATTGACCCTTTAAAGTTTAAAATGGTCCATGACTATTAGAAAGATAGGGAATATAATACATGTATGTACTGATTTTGAAGTACATTTCTGTTTATATGTTTAGTTCTAATCAAAGTGTAGTTTCTTTTGTTTGTTTAAATAGGCAGGATTATGTTTTCATACCTGACAACAGGACAATGATCTTAATATTATGTTACAATAAGAAATTAGCAATACAAAATCTGTTTTATAATTGAACTTCTTGCATAATTCATCTTTCCTCCTTTTCTCTCCATGTTAGAGAAAAATGATAGATAAGAAAGATGAAAAGTTCAGCTAATACGAATGTTTTTATTATGTGCTATATAATATTTACATATACATAAAAGCATTTTAATCATCCATCAACTAATAAAATATACTATTTTTAGTTCTATTCAAGTTTCTTTTGTTTGAATAGGAAGATTATTTTATCTTCATTCTGGCTGTAGAACATAATGTTATGTTATAATAAGCAATTATGTGCTATAAAATCTTACGATTAAAATGAAAGCATTCTAATTTTTCCATCAATTAATGTAACATATAAAAAAAATTTTTTGACTGATTTCGTCGACAACACAAATATATTGCACATATATGAATATATATTTGTTTACATGTAGAACAATCTGTTTCGAAAGCTTATATATTTATCTTTAATTATATTAATTAACTAGATACTAAATGAGTCTGATTTTTCGATGCATTATTAAATTGATATTTCTAATTTTGCAATTAAATGTATCATGTGTTTTCATTATACTTATTACACTCCTTGTTTCTTGTTTTTGTAATATGATAGCATTTGTACTGTCTTTGCAGATGACATCTAGTGATAAGGACTTCAGATTTATGGCAACTAATGATTTGATGAGTGAATTGCAGAAGGACAGCATTAAACTGGATGATGATTCTGAGCGCAAAGTTGTAAAAATGCTTCTTAAGTTATTGGAAGACAAAAACGGAGAAGTGCAGAATCTTGCTGTGAAATGGTACTTTCTTTTTGTTTAGATACTTGCCAAAATAATTCTTAATACATTCTTAATATATATAGATATATAAAAGAAAGAGATACAAAATTTTATATGTATATATACATATAAAATTCTATATATCTTTTTCTTATTTCAAAAGTGACACAACCCAAAAAAATAAATTTTCTGGAAAAAAAGAAAATTTTTTTGATTTGATAGAAAATTATTGTCCATTCAGATAATATTGGCAAAAATAGTAGTGCATTTATAATGATAAAATGCACATTTTTGCCATTTTTGTTTTTTCACAATCATTAGAAAATCATCTTTTTTAAATTGATTTTTAAAATCATTCTTTCCAAGTTAATTTTAACAATTTTTTTAGTTTAACTTTTAATGATTGAGGCTAACATTTATTTAATTAATTCATAACAATAACTCGAAAATTACAGTTTTTTTTTAATCATGTCACTTTCGAAATAAAGAAGCGATGCATTAATTTTCTATCTTTTATATTTGATTTCTTTATCTAATAATAGCAAGTTATAAATTATTAAAGCAAGTTTTATAAATTATTAAATTATTATATGAGAAAGAGAAAAAAAGATCAAAGCGTACAGAGTAACACATCTTTATCTTGTTGCAAGAGATTCTTTATCTAATTTTACAATTGTAAAATGTGTACAATTTTAGTTTGGGCCCGTTAGTCAATAAAGTAAAAGATTACCAGGTGGAAACTATTGTGGATGCTTTATGTACCAATATGGTCTCGGACAAGGAGCAGCTACGCGATATTTCCAGCATTGGCTTGAAAACTGTTATTTCCGAGCTTCCTGTGGGTTCTAGTGCATTAGTTGCAAATGTTTGTAGACGCGTTACAAATAAATTAAGCAGTGCTATTGAAAAGGTAAATGATCTTTGTCTAACTTTTCACTGCAAAATTTAATATTTCTGATTGATAATATATATGTGTGACATATGTAATACATTTTCAGCAAGAAGATGTATCCGTACAATTAGAAGCTCTCGACATTGTAGCCGACTTATTATCTCGATTTGGCGCTCTGCTAGTCTCGTTTCATCCTACGATTTTGGCTGCGCTGTTACCGCAACTCTCCTCGCCGCGACAAGCGGTTCGTAAACGCACTATAGTAGCGCTGAGTCATCTGTTAACGTCCAGCAACAATTATTTATACAACAAATTGCTGGATCATCTTCTTGAGGGTCTTCAAACTCAAACAGCAAAGAATGTCATACGTACCTATATCCAGTGTATTGCTTCTATCTGGTTAGTAAACGATTGTTTGTGAATAATTGATGAAGAGAATAGATTACCATTGATTTGTCTAAATTTATTGCAGCCGACAAGCAGGTCACAGATTCGGCGAGCAAATAGAACGCGTTATGCCGTTGATCGTTCAGTATAGTGACGAGGATGATGATGAATTGAGGGAGTATTGTTTGCAGGCATTTGAATCTTTTGTTTATAGATGTCCGAAAGAAATTACACCGCATATAAATAAGGTACATAATTTGAAGTCATTTTATGCATTGCATAAGTATTTATATATTTTATACATTATTTAATGGGATCTTTAATTTTAGATTATAGAGATCTGCCTAACGTATATTACATACGATCCAAACTACAATTATGATGATGATGTCAACGATTTTTCTGATGGAGAAGGTGTCGCAATGGAGGTAGAAGAAGATGGAGACGAAGATGCAGAAGACGAATATTCTGACGATGACGATATGAGTTGGAAAGTTCGTAGAGCAGCTGCAAAATGTCTAGAGGCGGTTGTATCCAGCAGAAGAGAGTTATTGTCAGATCTTTATAAAGGCGTTTCTCCTGCATTAATTGCCAGGTTTAAAGGCAAGTATTACGTGTATTGAATTCTAAAATTTGTTTAAAGAATAGAGAAGATGTGAAGAAAGTATGTGTACTTAATCAAGAAATCTTATTTATTACTCAGAATTAATAAAACTCATTGTAATCTTTTGCTTATTACTCCAATTAATGAAATTCATTATAATATAATTTTAGAAAGAGAAGAAAATGTCAAGTCAGACATTTTCCATGCATATATTGCTTTATTAAGGCAAACAAGGCCAACTACTGGGGTCGCGCTCGATCCTGACGCAATGGAAGACGACGATGGACCCATTTCATTGTTACAACAACAAGTACCACTAATAGTGAAGGCAGTTCATCGACAAATGAAGGAAAAAAGCATCAAAACGAGACAGGATTGCTTCTCTTTGTTAAAGGAATTAGTGCTCGTTTTGCCTGGAGCTTTAACTAACCATATTCCAGCACTAATCCCCGGTATACAGTATTCCTTGGGAGATAAGAATTCCTCCTCAAATATGAAGATCGACACTTTAGCCTTTGTGCACACACTACTAGTGACGCATCAACCCGAAGCGTTCCACGTTCACATGCCCGTTTTGGCACCTCCGATTATATTAGCCGTGGGAGATCCATTCTACAAGATTGCTGCTGAAGCATTACTCGTATTACAGCAGCTTGTACAAGTTATCAGACCTCACGGTGAGCCATTTTATAATGCAATTTTTATTTACGATTGCGAATATTAAAATGATTTATGATGGATTAACAGATAAACCATTCTATCGCGGTTTCACCTCGTTGTCAAATGAAATATATCATTGTACCTTAATGAGGCTCAAAACGGCGGATATCGATCAAGAGGTAAAGGAAAGAGCTATCTCCTGTATGGGACAGATCCTTGCACACTTTGGGGATACTCTGTCAGATAAATTACACGTATGCCTGCCCATTTTCCTGGATAGATTGCGCAACGAAATAACAAGGCTTACCACTGTTAAGGCTCTAACTTGCATAGCTGCATCTCCTCTGAGAGTTGATCTAAAACCGATTATGGTAAATATATAAAATGACAAATATATAATTGAGAAATCATGCACTTTTTTCTTCACAAACTGCTGCATTTTGTAGGAAGAAGCAATACCCATTCTTGGATCTTTCTTAAGGAAAAATCAGCGAGCTTTGAAACTCTCTTCTCTTCCTCTTCTGGATACATTGGTATGCAATTATAGTTCGGCTCTGCACCCGGATTTACTTGATAAGGTAATGAAATATTATTTACCATATGTATATACATATATAGTAAATAAATTAATGAATTGAAGAAATATAATTTTAAAAAATCGCTGGATCATTAATTTCAAATTTTATTTGCAGGTTACTACGGAATTACCTGCATTACTAAACGAATCAGATCTGCACATTGCACAATTAACGCTGAATCTTCTTACTACCATAGCTAAGTTACATCCGACTGCTCTGACTAGAGTTTCTGAACATATCTTGCCAGAAATACTCATCCTAGTAAAATCACCACTTCTTCAAGGTAAAGTGCTTCATTTCAATATTAAACAAATTAAAAGTTTCACTAAGCTTATACATTTTGAATTTGAATTTTTGTTAAATAGGTGTCGCATTAAATTCAATGCTTGAGTTTTTCCAAGCCTTAGTTCAAGCAAATCTACCGGAACTGGGATACAGAGATCTTCTCTCAATGTTAATCGTCCCAGTTACTTCATCGCTACTTCATAAGCAGGCTTATCACTCATTGGCCAAGTGTGCAGCCGCCTTGACAATCCCATGGCATGACGAAGCACAGTGTATTGTACAACAATTGCTAAAAGACGTTCAGAATCCATCAGACATTCAGAATGTTGCACAACACATATTTGCTTTGTTGGTCATTGGAGAAATAGGAAGACATGTGTAAGAAGATTGTAACTTATTTCTAACAAACTATATTATAAGAGAAAAAGATTTGTCTTCAAAATAATGTTCCCACAGAGATTTAAGTGGAATTAATTCATTGAAACACACGATTTTAAATTCGTTCTCATCCCACTCGGAAGAAGTTAAATCGGCAGCCAGTTACACATTAGGAAATATTGCAATTGGAAATCTTCCTGAATACCTGCCTTTCATTCTTCAGGAGATTGAGGCACAGCCCAAGCGTCAATATTTGCTTTTGCATTCGTTGAAGGAGGTAACGTTCGTTAGAATCTTTATTCTGAGTATTATCAAAATATGAAATCATTTAAAAAAATATTTCTTTTTGTAGATTATCACAAGTCAATCAGCTAGTCCATCTGGCGTGTCACACTTACAAAATTTCGTGCCTTCAATTTGGATGCTCCTATATAGGCATTGCGAATGCACAGAAGAAGGTACTCGTAATGTCGTAGCCGAATGTCTTGGTAAACTGACATTAATTGATCCAGCAACTCTGTTACCAAGACTGCAAGAATCGCTTAAATCACCATCAGCTCTTATGAGAACAACGACAGTTACAGCGGTTAAATTTACCATTTCTGATCAGGTACTTTAATCACACATATAATAATATGATTATCTGTTCTTTGATATTTGAATTTCCAGTTCTTTAAAGAATAGAATAAATCACTATCTAGTTTGCTTGTTATTTATTTTTGTCTTTTTTTTTTGTGTTTTTAACTTTTCTTTTTTATTTCTGTTTTATGTTTCGAATAATATATTCTTTAACTTGAAATTTTTTCTATTATATGCGAGATTGCAGAACTGAATATAAAATCCAAATCTTTTACTTGATAAACAGGTACTTTATTACCAAACTATCCATCACTGTAATAAATATATCTAGTTTAATATTTACATATTCACAGCCACAACCAATCGATACTATGTTAAAGCAATGTATGGGTAATTTCTTGGTTGCTTTGGAAGATCCTGATCTTAATGTACGTAGAGTAGCGTTAGTCGCATTTAATTCTGCTGCACACAATAAACCTATGCTGATAAGGGATCTCTTAGACGTGGTACTGCCGCATCTTTATACAGAAACTAAAATTAAGGTTAGTGAGAAGAAGAAAAACTCATTCTTAATCTGAGCCAACGAGATTGTTTATTGTTACCGAGATCGTGTTGCAATATAATAAATTTTTCGCCCTACAGAAAGAACTTATCAGAGAAGTCGAGATGGGTCCTTTCAAACATACAGTAGACGACGGATTAGATCTTCGTAAGGCAGCATTTGAGTGCATGTATACCTTGCTAGATTCGTGTCTCGATAGGCTGGATGTCTTTGAATTTCTAAATCATGTGGAAAACGGTCTTAGGGATCACTACGATATCAAGATGCTGACTTATCTTATGACTGCGCGACTCGCACAATTGTGTCCGACTGCTGTCTTGCAAAGTGAGTATATTACTCATGATTATTATATTCATTTGTATTGTACTGGTGAAAAAAATTTTTCATACAAAAATAATTTTTTTTATATTTTAAAGGAAAATTCCTTAAAAAATACTTAAAACTTCTTTACATTTTATAAATTTTCTTCGAAAATCTTAGAATGAAAAATCTTAGAATATTTCAGAATTCACATATAAAGAATTCTAGAACAAATATACACTTTCTCAGCATTACTGAAAGTTTGTCTTACAAAAATCTAAATTTATCAAAAAATTATAAAAAATTGTGAAAGAACAAAATTATTTATATCAGAAATGGTTGAGCTTTCAACTCACGCTCACTAAGGTTTTGTTATTCAATACAGTATGCACTATCATATATAAATGTTGGTTTTTTCTAACATTCTGTATACGAGGTCTGTCCTAAAAGTATCAGACTTCTGCTTATAGTTTTATCTTTAGACATTCTCTCTTTTCTCACTCATTCGCTTGCCGCTAATATGGTGATTTTTAATAATTAATGATTCGTTAATTACTGCAAAAATTAAAAAATTATAGAGGACTTTTCGATTCATTCTATCTGGATATAAAAATAGTCCAAATATTCTAGAATACCTATATATATTTTGATATATTACAAATATATATATATATATATATATATATATATATATATATACACATACATTATACACATATATTTTTTTAATTTATATTTCTGAAATTCTAAAAAATTACGTGAAGAATTCGGTAACATATTTTTTCTATTTTAAAATATTTAATATTTTATTTTTGACTCTGTAACATTTGTTACATAGGGTTGGAGCGATTAGTCGACCCACTAAAGAGTACTTGTACAATGAAAGTAAAAGCGAATTCGGTGAAACAGGAGTATGAGAAGCAAGATGAATTGAAACGTTCTGCACTGAGAGCTGTCGCAGCATTGTTAACTATTCCTGATGCAGGTAAATAGGATTGCTTTAAAGTTGAATTAATTTAAATAATATATTAAAAGAATTCATTTAAAATGTTGGAAACTGAATAAAAGAATTAAATTATAACTAAAAATTATTTCATACAATGTGAAATTTATAACAGTCATTATTATATGACGTTTATATTCATAGATAAAAATCCATCGTTGAGCGAATTTGTCGTACAGATAAAAGCCACGTCAGAACTGATGCCACTCTTTGAAATAATACAAAAGGATTGTACCGGCAGTAACATTAACGAAGCAAACGCAATGGATCAGAGCTAAGAGTACTCGACTTAATTCTTTTTTGTATTTCGTATAGATGAATATGGGTTAAGCGCGTTCGTGATCATACTCTATCTATAGTTTATTTCTATACATTATTTTTTCATTATTATATCTTCGATTTGAAGGTAGTTTCTAATAAATGTGAGTTAATGTAGCACATCATGTATAAATTTTAAAATAAATTTGCCGGCAATAATCATTTTATTATTATATGCATAATTTCCTTCTTTACAAATAAGTCTACATATAATTATCGTAAGAATTTATAAGATAAGATCGTTGAAAGAAAGGACTCGATAAAAGATAACGATAACATAAAAGCAAAAAAATAGCGATTTTGAATATTCAAACCTTCATACTTATATTTAAAATATAAAAATTATATTTATATTAATATTATGTTATGTTATATCATGTATAGACTGAAATCTATATTTAAGTCCGAATCTACAATGAGTCGGTGATCTGTAATCGATGAGTCGAAAGCGAATCTGAAAGATAATCGGTAAGTTCTGGAATTTAAGTTTAAATGTTAAGAATTAAAATCAGTGAATAGGTAGAGTTGGTACAAGCTAACTTCTAAGGCCAACTTGTAGATTCGGACTAATACATATATGTAATATCATATTTTTATTATGATACCGTATTTCATTCGGATGACCAACTTATACGCAATTATTGTTAATAAAATAAAATGATTAACAACGCGCACTTTTTTGTAGATTGGCGTTTCCATGGGCATTTCATTTAGTGCATTTGAAAATTGTTGAAACTTAAGTGTGAAATGTATAATAATTAGCATTCAAATCATACCAGAGATATAAAATAGTTTTATTAATTAAAGTATTCTAAACATCCTTAGACTACGAACATTACTCAATAAATCTCTAAAATACAAAATAAGATTTTTATTTATATTCACATTTCATCAAAAGAATCATCGAAAATATCAATTCATTCCAATGAATACATAGTAGATAATTAAGAGATCATTTACTAGACCAGTACATTTTACATTTTAAATTAAACTTATTTGTTTAAATATGATATGTTCACATAATCCTAATATGTTCGCTTTATTTCCTTATCTATCTTTGCTACTCTTGCTTATCAGATATGATAAAACGCATGGATACAATGTCGGTATCATATCTCTCTAACGAAAGGGATCATGATGTAAGAATATAATTTGAGATACATTTCTGATTAGTGGCAAATTTTTAATAGCAGCTTTACATTAGCTTAAAAAATTTGAGATCAATTTATGATTGATCATAAATTTCATTACTTTGAATAACTAAAACATATCGTTCACATTAGTCAACCAAGTCTTACATCACGTGGTGAATCATAGAACATAGTTTTTAATAGGAATGCTTGAATTATATTATCAACAATTGTATTATCAAGACGATCTGTCTCTTCAAGTTCACATCTATTCTATTCTACTTATCTATTCTAACAAAAATATTCAACTATTGTTCTGGAATATGGAAGTGTAAATGTATTCCGACGAGATTAATGTGAGTTTAGTATAAAACACGCGCAAATTTACAAAAAATCTTCACTACAAGTTCAATCACTATTTACATATGTATAATAAATGCGACTTAACTTTAATTTTTCGCAATCAAACTAGTTCGAACAATCACGCATCTTCTATATAAATTGTCACAAAAGCCTGTTAATGGCAGAGATCATCCTGCCATTTGAAAATGAGATATGTGCAAATATTTCTTAAACTTTCAGCTCAAAATTGATTGATTAATGGTTCTGACATGACGCTAATTAGTATGGTGTCAATTAAAATGTCTTAGCATGAGCAACATCAAATCCTTGGAATCGTCAGATAATCTGCAGTGATTAAGATACGTCTTCATTTATGTAAAAATGATTGATATTTTCTCGAACATGTCTCTAATGAATTGCCAGAGATGATGCTTCATCGATTCCATGATGGTCTCTCAAATCCTTTCAAAATGCAATTAATAGAATGATGAATTTTCATTGCACATTTGACCAATATATCCATAATCTGATTTTGTTAGTGCGTTATTTCAATGTCTACATATTGATGCCATGGATCCTTTGGACGATAACGCACAACCTATGTAACAGTTAATTTCCGAAAGACAGCCAGGAATGTCTTAGTGTTGATGTGGACAGCTCCAATACTGAGGTATAAAAATCTGCAAGTCTAGTAATCATATTCTTGGTGATTCTTGGGCTTGCATAATGCACTCTATGTGCATTATATGGAGCTCTTTCCAGAGACAATGCATGATTGCAGCAGTTTAATGTTTGCGAAGATAACGCCCTTAGTTGTAGAACATTGAATATAGTGTTTATTAGTTAGTTTGCCGCAAGGGATCCAGTAATGCTGACGCAGCTTGACGCAAGTGAGATGAGCTCCTTTATAAAGCATTTTCCAGTAACATTTGATAACTATTGAAAAGAGATGCCTGGAATAAGTTGATAATCTTCTATGTTGAGGTACAATGGCGTACTGAGTAAAGTGAACATTGCTTA
>Ga0157363_1002574_pt1 | contig 16068 bp, 10 predicted proteins | sample AttsexASBM1_FD_111477 | JGI IMG/M metagenome (GOLD analysis project Ga0157363, IMG submission 111477) | Fungus gardens microbial communities from leaf cutter ant in Ribeirão Preto, State of São Paulo, Brazil - Atta sexdens ASBM1 | ecosystem: Host-associated > Fungi > Mycelium > Unclassified ...
ATTTTTGACAATATAATTTAATTTAAAAATTAATTTAAAAATTAATTCAGGAACCTTCAGATACATACAGTCTGGACCTAGAATTTCTGGGAAAATTATAATTTTGAGGAATAGGTTCGGAATATATATATGTATATATATTTTTTCCAAATATATAATGATGTGTGAATTGAAAGAGAGAGAGAGAGAGAGAGAGAGAGAGAAAGTGGGATTTATAAAAAAAAAAAAGAATTTCAATATTTTATAAATAAATATCATCATTATTATAAGTAAATCTATAAAGTACATAATAATAAAACATAAATATCTTCATAGTATGAAACATATATGGCAAATTAAGAAAAAGTTATCTAAACGATATCCAAATTATTTTTACTTGAGGAATCCTAGGATTCCTCCAATAAAGTTCTTCAAATAAGAATTTAAATAATTTTTCATTGATTTATCATGCTTCAGACTACGAAGAAAAATTATATTTTACTATTATTTATTTTATAGATTTCTAGATACCCAAGACTAGATAAGATACAATTGAGTGAATGAGAATGTGTGCGTGTGTGTGCGTGCGTGCGTGCGTGCGTGCGTTGTGTGTGTGTGTGTGTGTGTGTGTGTATGCATAGACAGAAAAGTGAATTAGTTTGCAATTTTTCTGATAGATTTTTTGATTACAATATAAATTTAATATATGTAAGATCAAGTGTCATAACATATTTTATATTGATTGTATCGCAATTCTGGCACGATAATGTAATAGACATTTTTTGTAATCCCATAGGGAAACAATAAAATTTATTAATACATTTTTTTTTAAGTTATTGTTACATTTTTCGGCTTTGCATTGGAGAATGCCCAAAGTCTACGGAAAATTGCCTAACGTGTTATAGATTAAAACAGGTCTCTTTCGAAAGATCTCGATGAATAGATCGAAGTTTTCAATCGACACAAAGTTGTTTGGTATGTCCTTCACAAATTATAGATGAAAGTTATAAAAAGTTGTCAGATCCATTGGTCACTGAGAGCCACTTCCTAATAGTGATCCGGGGCAACGAGCTAAGCATCGCAATCAACTAAATATCTTTTTTGATCTACCTTTTGATAGTTAAGAAAAGATCGGCCGAGGCAATAATTGGATATTATTACCAAAATGGTCAGAGAACTGTAGGGTGCTGTACACACATCATAATAGTTCTCCGGTTTCTTGGATATAATAGGTTCTAATCTGAAATTCAAATATACATCCTCAAAATCGCTGAGCGATTTCTGCGTGATAAAAACTTAAAAACTCTGACGAAAGATCTGACTTGATTTTATTTTTTATTTTTATTTTTTATACATATAGTCTGCCGGAGTGATAACACGATTAAAGTCGTCTTGTTAAATGCTTTGTAACGATGTATTACATTAATATATTTGCATATGTTGCAAGCGAATTATTTATTAAATGACCATCTCTTTGAACTTTCATGACCTGTAACCTCGTGAAGGACACACCTGACAATTTTATATCCATTGAAAACTTTGCTCTACTCATCGAGACTTTTCGAATGACACTTGTTTTGACCTGTAATGCGTTAAGCAATTTTTGGCATCCTCCTTTGTATTAATTCGTGAAATAACGCAAAATATGGATTTGTAATATACAGGGTGATTATTAGGATTAGATTGTATCGAAATTAAACAGTTATCATTATACTTAATATTTAAAAAAAATTATTTTTTTTTAATATTATTAACGTGAAGGTAATCTTATTATAAAATTTTGGTATAACACATTTTTTTATATCTTAAATAGTTTTTGAGATTTATAATGAAAATAGTTTATAATAGTTTATAATGAAAAAAGCTAAAAACTACTTTACCTAAAAATTTTATTCTAAAACTATTTTTCCATATCAACTAATATTTTCTAAATTCATTTATTTACATAACTTATATATATAAATATAAATATATAAATATATATATATATATATATATATATATATATATATATATATATATAAAAGTTTCATTAAAATCAGAATTTGACGCAAGGTCTCTCTTATATTTATTTATTTTACTTTCAGTTCAAGCTTTTTTAGATTCATATTTATTACGAAATCCACGATACAGTTTTGTGTAGTTTTGCTTCTATTGTAGGAATAATCAATGAGAAACTTTCATTCGATAATTAATGCAATCATGCTAACATTCATAAACTGGCTTGTATAACGTTCAAATGAAATTAATATGATAAGTTTCCTCTTTCACTAAGGCCCGGTTGCACCAACGTTATTTTGATTTTAAGCGAAACTTAAAACTCTCTCTATATCGTTTTAAAACCAAAAAGAGACAGGGACAAAGAGTTTTAAGTCTCGCTTAAAATTAAAGTAACGTTGGTGCAACCAAATCTAAACGACCCAAGTTTCACAAAACGACATTTAAATTATTTTATTTGGCCTCCTTATTGCAAAATAATAATAACTATTTAGTTCAGACATACTCCTAATGATCACCTTGTATATGTACGAACATAATGTGCGAGTTTATATTAACGTAAAATGGAAAACAACATATCTTTTTTACAAGAAAATATTGCAATCTTTTTTTCTACAGTGAATTACTTAATAAAATGTTTCTATAACAAAAGCTTCATATTTTCACGATAAAATGTAAATAAATGAATGAATATACACATACACATATATATACGCACACGTGCACTAAACGTATTTTATATATCTGATCTCATTCTTAGTTTTATCGTTCTTTATTTGTACAACACAATATTAAACATAAACAAAATCGATTTTAGATTTTTTTCTAATTTGCTTAATATTATTTCATTAATTTTGCTATATATTTCACATATTACTTATAACTGTTTACAATCACTGATTTTGTCATTTTTTTATAATATATACTGTTAAATTCATATTGTGATTAACGTCCATAAAAATTTTAACGAATTTATAATTTTTTTGCTTGACATTTGCAATATAAAACTACTGCATGAATATACTGAGATAGAAAAGTATTTCGTACTAAAAAATATTATGCGTTATATACAATTTAGAACTAATTAATGTTGCAAGTATCGATCCATTGTATTCTGAAATAGTATGTTTAATTAGAAACATGAAGACTGGTATGTTCGCACATAACTCATGACTATTAAATTAAGTATTTCTATTGGATACACAAAGAGGGGGACTTGTTAAGAGTAATCTATTATATATCGGGTAATCGTTATTTGTTATTATATTTTTTAAGTGATTTATACAAATATAATATCTAAATTAATTCTTCAAAAGACTAATTCCACACATGATCTGACTGATGTGAGATATTCATTTAAATTATCCATTTTAAAATGATAGTATATATTCCAAAGTATTAATATTAAATGTATAATTGATATATTGATTATCATCAAATTATACATCAATTTTTACAGATTAATTAAAAAATGTAGATTTCTTCGATTATAACACGAACATATTAATTATAATGATTTATTATTATCAAAAATATTTTACTAAATAATTTTGATAATAGGCAACAAAATATAATATAATGAAAGATACTCGATATACTTATGTGTTTCTAGAGATATATTTGTTATAAAGCTAAATTTATTAGTTGAATGCTGTCTATTTTTATTTTAATATATAGCAACATTATATTACCTTTATTTATTAATGCTGTGAAGATTTTTATTTATTAAGGTCGTTTTATGATGGTCGTTTTATTTTCTTAGTTATAAATATATGCATTAATTTTTCTCTAATATTTTAAACGATTACCCATATCAATATAGAATCCAATAAATAAATATATCGCTTGTTGTCCGAGTAACAATTTTTTTTCTCGATGCCTCAGCAACAAACAGTCTCGATAAGCATTATTTTTTTGGAAGCTACAATTATGTCACATTTATTTGTCCACACGCATTTTAGTTTATATAAAATAAATTTTCGATTCAGCAGTTACACGCAGGTATATAGGATTCATGTGATTATATGCACGGTGATTATATGCATAGATCGTAGCTAATGGCAAGGATTTTATTCAAAGTCTAAGTATAATTGCTGAATTCATAACAGTGTACACAGAATGAAAACTCATGTTCTTTCAAATTTTTACATACAGATAATTACATATTTGAAGAATTACTCAATTTGTAGATTTTTATTCAAAACCATACACTTCATTATTGCACATACATAAATCTATTTGACTAAAAAAAAGTTGTAGAAAGTATTAGATATGTATAAAATAATCAAGATGCCTATCTGAATTCTACTATTGTGAATTCAGTGTACATAACTTACAACTTTGATAAATTCCCATAAGAAGTCGTCCCACGTACTCTCAAAGTTCTACATGGTTCGGAATTACTATTTTTTCCAAATGACAGTGATTCCTTTAGCTTTTTTTTTGTTTTATAAACATAATGTCCACAATATGAAATTGTCGGTTAACACAGGTGTAGTTAGTGAAAGTATTTGGGTCGAAGAATAATATATAAAAGTTCGATATTCAGCATCACACTGCACAGTGTTGTCTCACCTTTAATCAATCAAGTTCTTGCGCGGCGTGCGATGTTGAAGCTGTATTTCGTTGCTCGTCATCCGAATCGTCATCTTCCAGACCATTGAAAAAAGATTGCAATAACGAACCGAATAATCCTTGATTACGTGGACGCGGAGGTGGGATATTGAAAAAAAGTTGGCCTATTTTATCTAAGTACTGTCGATAACATGGATCTCTGTTTAAAGATATCTGGTACTGTTCACAGAGAACCGCGAACACAGGATACGCCAGTTTACCACTGTAAAATAATAAATCGGAGAAAAATGAAGGCTGAATTTATACAATTAGATATGTATTTCTCATATAAAATATATCGCACCTGTCGATGATTTTGAGTAGGAAAAACAAGAAATTTAATAAAGGAAGAAGATATGGCGGACCGCTATTTATTTTTGGATGCCTCGAAGTGTAAGAATTGAAGGCCTCTTGTGCCGTTGCTTTGTTTTGTAAACAAAGATACCTAAAATGTAATTGATAATTTCATATATGTACATATTAGGTTAAATAGTTTCAAGATTTCTAGATTCCATTATATTGTTATATCCGTTTATTCTTACTATAATATATATTTTTAAGATTTCCAACATTAAGGGTCGACAAGAGTAACAGAGCAACAAGACTGCGCTGCACTTAAACTGATTCTACAATGAGTCGATAGTCCTAAGTCTTATTGGTGAATCGGTAAAATGAGTTAATAGCCAACTTGTACAACTAACAATAAAAACTATCGATTTTCTTAAGACTGTCTAAATTCAACTTTATTTTTTCTCAAGCTCAGTGATTCACTGTACAATTAACTTGTACAATAAATGGCAAAAAAAATCATAGTTACTTATTTAAGTTAAACAATCTTTTTTCAATGGTTAAAACTTAAGATTTTCAATTATCATTGTAAAATCAGCTTATGAATAGCGAAATCTTTTTTCTTAACTGACCCAAATATCAACAACTTTCCTATTGGCTATTTCGACTGCTACTTTTGTTCTGATGGTCTATTGTCCAATAAGTACATATTAATAATAATAATAAGTTTAGTAAATAAGAGAATAAATAAGCTTAGTAATTCTTTAATAAAATATAGTTATTAAGTCAAATATAGTTGTTCGATCTTTGCCTTACTTTTGCAATAATTTTTTTTATTATAATATTTGAGAGCAAAATTAGAATCTGGCTTTTTAGTCATTTTTGTAAGAAAAAAAAATCATGGCAATAGAACTTGACTTGGACATAAGAATGATTAGCTTACTGTAAGACTGCTTGAGCTATGAAAAGATCTATTTCATTCATATATCCACGTTGTTCGTGAAGTTCGACCAACATCGCAGCACATCCAGAACCATCTCTACTATATATAAAATGCTGCCTTGCCAGTATATAATTCTTTTCTGATGAAAAATAAATCCATTATGTACAGTATGCCAAAAACAAAGTAAAATTCATCATAAGATTACCTCTCCAAAAAATCTGAGCTATCTTTTGGTGCAAATCTGGATGGCCAGTTTTGTAATCAGTACCCTTTATACTCCACTTGAGTGCCGACTGCACAAACACCTCCCTTTCTGGAGATGTAGGACTCATCAAACTAAACAGACTCATGATCTTCTCGAAAAAGTTTTGCGCAGGTACTGTTCCAGATTGTGTTAGAACATTGACAAATAGAATTCCTAAGTCAGCTCCACTTGCATGCTGCAAAAAACATACAAGTTATAATGTGTTTTAAAGCTTAAACAAAATCAATTCTCGCTTCCCTTGTGACTATATCCAGTTATATCCGCGTATCTTTTGATTATTAATTATGATTTGCTTGGAGATACTCGACTGCACAAGCGCTCGATCTCGTCGACAAAATTGTAGAAGACATTTTAAGGAAAACCGTGAAAATCCTTCGACACTCATGAGGGCTGAAAGATCAACTCAACGCGTACCTGTTCGTGCTGTAATAGAAGCATCGATCCGCTGTAGAGCAATTCCAAGAGCTCCGAGTATTTTCTCTGACCGAGATATCTGTAAGCGGAGGTTAGAAATGAGCAGAATTTTCGAAGGATGCGGAGGAACATAACTCGACGGTATGAGGCGATTGATCCGATCGAGTCTCACCTGAAATATAAAGTTCGGTACATCTGATGAGCCTCATAATAGTTCTCCGAGTTTATCGAGGCCTCCAATTTTGCCAGAACTCGTTGAACACCGTGACTATACCGCGAGGCCATGTTTATGATATTTGGGAACTTCGCGGTTCGCAGCCGCGTAGGCGCGCCGTTGGCATCAGTGCACGTTTTTTCCCGTTTCTCCCACGTGCTGATTCAAATTCGAAACACCCACGCGTTTACTACCGCTGTCACCGAGCATAAGTTTATTACGGTTACACTCGATTTATTCTGATTTATTCCGAAGTTATAACATTCCATGTTATAACTATTAACTACTGACGTTAGATGTCGTGTAAACGTAATTTGTGACTACGTTTACACAGCTCGATTTATGCCGAAGTTACACAATATCGAAATTAGGAAACTGGCCAATCACAGTTCCACTCTTTAGAGGAATAACTATGGCCTAGTTTCCACCGAGGGTTTAATCCGGATCAGAATGTAAGAACCAACTACAGTCGAGCATTCCCCTGTTATGTTTGGTAAAAACGGGTTGAAAATTTGCATAAAGAAACATAACTTCGTAATTTTATAAGATATTATAAGATAAATATTATATATAAGACAAAATTCACAAAATTAACTTGTTTGAGTTTTCGATTTTGTTTATTAAAATTCAACAACTTTTATTTACATATGTAAAAGATGTGAAATTAAAAATTTTTCGAGACCCCATCAAACTGTCCCTTTTATGGGTAGTCGGCACACTTCTGTCCTGAGAATAGAGACGAACCACATTTATTTTTGATACAATTTTATCGATAGTGTCAGAAAATGTATGTAGTCACGTAGTTTCCAAACTGGAAATAAATATACTGGCGGTAGTGTACGGGCGATTTCGAAGGTAACAGGCAAAAGGCCTCTCTCAGGTTTCTCTTTGGCATCATGCATCGCGTCGTCACGAGTTAACCAATGAAAGCATCCCATCTGTACAAATATACAATTTTTGTTTTCTCTTTTTCATGACGCGATGCGTGATGCGTTCAGTAGAAACGCACATACAGGCTACATTCCTCTCCGAGAAAGATTTGACTGCACTGTAGCACATGTTATATATATGTTACGTATATGTTGAGGAACAAAAATGAGATTTCTTTTTGGAGTAGATAGGTGTAGATGAGTGTTATCTGTAATTGTGATAGGTGGAATACTTCTTATCTTACACCTATCGCGCTTATCTACACCTATCTACTTCAAAAAAAGATGTTTGAAAAATTGGAACTCTCTCAGATCACTCTTAATAAAGGCGACAAAGTGTCAGGCACCGCCATATGTTGCGACGCGCCGCGCCGCGGCGCGGCGTGCCGTAATATATCAATTGTAAAAAGTAATATTGATAAATGCGCAAAGTGGCGTCGCGTAAGCGCAGCCGGGTCATTCGTGTATATACACACGTACGTTCGCGTCCACGCACACATGCACGTCGTACATACATAGGGTGTATGTACTTTCCATTTAATGATATAAATCGACAAACATCATTCTATCTTTCTTGACGCGTAGAGAGTAACAAAGATAGAAAGATACTCGTGTCGATTTGCGCACTAAATGGAAAGCACTCATACTATTGTTTACTGTCTACATGTAACTCCGGCGTGACACACACACGCATACGCATATAAGGCCGAAAAGCGCGTAGAGGTGTAGAGCGCGGTGCGCCCCTGGCGGCGGACCGTGCAAGTGACCCTCGCGGAAATAATTATCGCGATTTATGTTATTTGCAAATGTGATCCGGGGGTTTAATTAATTAGGCGATGCCGAGTGGCGGCGACTGAGACGGCGACGGACGGGCTCCTGGTGACTACCCGGCTACGCCGTGAGTGGAGTAGACCAGCGGCGGCCACGGCACGGGGTGAGTGCACGTTCGAGAATAATGTACGTTCCGTAATGTGCGTTCACGGCGGGTCGAGCCCCCCTGCGCGTGTCGAAAAGGGGGGCGGTGGCTGAGGTGGCTCGCCCGCTCGCTCGATCGTACGCGGCCGGCCACTTTTTTTATCGGTTTCGCCGGCCCGCTTCGGCGATAATAATGGCCGGTGCCGAGGACACCGCGAGCGCGCTCGGTGCCGCTCGGGATATCCGATGACGGACGCGACTCATCCGAGGCGCCGTCCGCTCTCGTCTCGTTTGACTCGTTTCTCGTCATCGGCTACTGTCGCGCGTTTGATGATGATGGAGTTGAACGGACGACTCCGTGCAATGAAGCGTGATCGATGCGCGACGGAAATCGTCACATTCTCGATCACGCTTGTTGACGTTCTCGATCGGTCTGAGCTCGATGACTCTTCTTGGAGCCGCGATAACGGATGAACGAAATTATTGTGACGCGTATCGATCGTTGGTGTTTATTTGTTTTTTTTTTCGTTTTTAGTATGTATGTTGTATAAACAATCGACAAATAGTCCTTTGTACCTATATAGTAGAGTAAACAATGGGTACTTTTCAACAAAAAATAGAGATACTTACACAATATAACATAGTGAATCATCTCATCTTTGTTTAACATTGACAAACAATAAAGATTGATGATTCACTGTGTTACATTAAACTCTATTTTTTCTTCAGCTGAATTTTTTGCACGTTTCGTCTTTCACTTTTTTCATATTAAAGAAAAATAGGAATGCGCAAGAAGTTCAACTATAAATAAAAAAAAAGAATAGGCCTATTGTATAATCTAGTCTCTTGCTGGAAAGCATCCATACAATGGCTGCATTCAGCAGAACACAAGAATTTTGCAATCGTTTTATGATTGTCTACAGAGATAGGACTAGTCCTCTAAATCTAAAAGTATAATCAATTAGCGCGAAGAAAAATTCTGTTAAACGCAGCCAATGATTGTGTATCAGATAGGTGTAGAGATTTTGTTCACAATTTTATTATGGGCGAATTTTTTAATTTATCAATTAATCACACAAATGCAGCTTTTACTGAAGAAAATTATATCCGCACACAATGCAATTGATCAATCGATGAATTAAAAACTCACCCTGCATCGGGAAATTCATGTATATAATTATATGCATGTAGAATGGACCTGGCAGAAACTATGAAGAACATTGTTGCCAAAGGTATGCAAACCGAAATGGGTCCACCGGGTGGAGGATCGAGTTACTCCGCGAGTAGCGCTGGTTATGTCACAGAGAAGATGTACATGTTGTTACAAGCGTATTTGCAAAATAAAGGCTGGAATCCTAGTATCGAGCTACTGCAATGCTTCTCGGAATTTAAGGATGCCTCTATGATGCCTAGCGCCGCCTATTTACAGTGAGGATAATAATTTTATTATCAAACACAACTGATTTGTCTTGCAAAATATTTACTCATTTGATTCATTTTCAGGATGATGGCATCTAGAGTTGCACTAGATTCACAGGGAAGATTAGTCCTTAGAGAGAATGGCAAAATAATACTACCCTATGAACACTTTGCCAATGCCGTAATGTTGAAACACATGAATGGGCCACACGGCTTACACTTGGGTTTAGAGGGTACAGTCAGAGCAGTCATGGAATCTTACACCATTGGAAGAGAGTGCTTCGGGATGGAGAAAGAGTTTATCATAGAAGTCGTGCAAAACTGCCCCAATCCTGCTTGCCGTTACTATAAAAATCAGCTGGAGCTCACTCAGAAGATGGGTCACATGGCACCAACTTATATTCAAGAAAATGAAGCAACTGCGTCTCTTCTACGTACTGGTTTTCCACATAGCACAGATTTCCAGGTAGTGAGCCAACTTTTTATATATCTCCTATATTTGTTATTACATATACAAGTTTTTTAATACACACTATATATATGTATATATATATAATATATAATGTTGTAAAAATCTTATGATTATATATTGACTTTAAAAATTGGGTGCATTTAACACGCGTACTTTCAATCATCAATCATCTGTTTTTTAAATTTTTTAATTTAACATTTTACTATATACCTGATGTTTATCTCTTTATAGAGCCTAAGCAGCGCTAATCCGAATACACACATGGGAGGAGGATCCGCGGCGGATTTATCGGAGATGAGGAGTGCTGGCAACCAAATGAATCTTCAACGTCCCCCAAGCCGTCCGTCATTAAATATTCCGCATCGGCCTGTATCGCAAGAGAAGAAAGTGCCATCCGGCAAGCAGCATTATGAATCTCTAATACCTAATATACCAATCTCCGATCATAAGTTGACGGACTTTTTACGTACCAATCTGGATAACTTGGACAATCTCACTTCTCTCGGTTTAGGAAACTTACAAGGATTAGGAAACGCCAACAAGGACTTGTTAGCGCTACACAACGGTGCATGGCCTTTAGAAAGCGAAAAGGGATCCCGATCATCATCTTCAAATTCAGAAGGTGATTAAGAATTCGTAATATACACAGTTTTGGATATAATATATAATATAACATTGCAACAAAGATTGCTTGACAAAATTCGTTTATTTTAGCTAAATGTTCTTCATAAAGAATAACAATATATTAGGCAGTTAAATATGATTTAAACGCAATCTCTTTGAATTATGCACGTGGCACATACAGTCATATCATAATGCGTTTTGCAACAGAGACAATTGTAATGAAAGGATTACATACTAAAATCACATTAATAAATTTATTCTACTGTTTCAGGTGGTCAAGAGAAGATTGTGCGTGCTTTCGCAGAAGTGATGAAAAACATGGCAAGAATGAAAGCTTGCGTACGACCGGCAATGTGCAAGCCGTATGGCAAACAATCCGAGGCTCTTCAAAAAAGTAAAGACTTAATTTTATCAATTGTTTTTTCTTTTTTTTCTTTTTTTTTTTTACATAAATTTATTGCTATCAAATTTTATATTTTTATTCAAAGTTCCTTCTCAAAGTAATTTACAGAGATTTTCATGCTTATTCTTAATTGCAGCATTGGTCGATACCATACAACTTGTACAATCGTTGAGAAGCTTCTTGCCGCCTCCACATATTCCAGTTTCGAGCTGGAAAAACGAAGATAAACACCGATTAGATCACACTGGTACCCCTTACCTATCAACGTTGTGAGTAATTTTACTTAACTGCAACTATTATCATTTTAATTCTATTGTTAATATACATATTTTTATTATTCAGAGGTGTCAAAGGATTTATCGTCGTGATCTATTGCTAATGCTAACATTTCGTGAACCTTGTTGATTTCATCGAGGAAAAGAGCGCATTGATACGGATTGACATTAGCAATGGATCACAACACGATAATCCGTAAATCCTTGGGACCTCTGAAGAAACACCCGTGAAAGCCTCAAAAGTATATTTCTACTGTGTTTTATCTATATATGTATATATATATATAGATATTCTTTTATTTTTTTTTTTAACAGAAAGGCTAGCGGGATGGAAGAATTATGCGAGCAGCGTAAGTTAGACTAACCGTCGTCTTCGCTTTACTCGCGACAGACCAAGTTTCGTTTTTTTACGCTCTATGATGTTCTAGTCACAAGATGTTTATTAATTAGCTGGGTGTTTCGTATCTAAACAACCCGATGGATTGCTCAAAAAAGTTGTTGGCGTTTAGGACTTCAAATACTAAGAGACAAAATGAGTCATGCGTGGACTGTGATAAAAGTGGGTAGCGAGAAACAAAAAAGATTTATATGTAGGACTAAACTTACACACCGCGTCATTTTAGGGATTTCTTACTAGCTTTATTTTATCACTGTAACCTGATTTCGTATTGTCATTGCTCTCAATCTGCCTATGGAGCTTATTTGACAAATAATCTATCGATTAATCCCATAATTACTGAAAGCCTCGCGATTGAGTTATGATTACAATAAATAATAGGTATTCAATACGGATAGCCTTTATATTTACCGTATCGATTTATTAATTTGCCGTTTGTGTTCTAATAATTACTACCTGATTAATAATATAAGGCTTCTTTTATATGTATAAAACTGTTATGTAGGCATGTAAAACTTATGTCAATATGAGAAGCAAAGACTAAATTGATTTGGTACAAAAGCTTTTGCTACTAATCGATTACTACTTCAACATTCGCGACATAGGCATAAAGAAAGAATAAATAAGTTGACAATTTTCTCGATTATTAAATTCGTGTTGCTTTGTTTTACATGTTTTTAACTCGTTTGTTAAATATAGTATATTTTTTAATGTAGAATTTTGAATTAGCAAACGAAACGAGTTATTCGATTAGCGAAATAATTGTGTTCAATTTATAATATATATGTACACGATTTATATGCATACATGTACGTATATATATATAAATTGTATATGTTATAATATATGCATATCTTCTTTTAAAAAGATTTATATGAATACGTTATTACTTATTTTTAAGAATAAAATGAACATATATCATTGTTATTTCTAGTACTGTTCGTTGAACAAACATGTGTTACAAATGTTGAAAGATTTGTAATAAGCTCCCATAGGCAGTATATGCGGTGTGCACGTGAAAAAGAATCATTGGTCAATTTGTATAGGTATTTTTTGAAAGAAAAAAAACAAATTATTTCTTAATATATACGTAGAAAAGGAAAAAGAACGAAATTGTTATGTCATTAGAGAACTCTTAAGAGGGTGTGATTCGCACTGACGCTCAAAGACTTCATCGTGCACTAAGTATTATTACGCAGAAACATTTTTGCTCTTGCAAGAGAAAACTGCAAATTAGAGGACCACGATTGATCTCGATCGAACGCTTCCTCGAGTAAACGGCATATCGAATCAGTTGCAGGAGTAAAATTGTTTCCTACTCGGTTGTTATATGCGTATATAAGCGGTATGATAAAATGTTTCCTTCTTTCTCGATAATATAAAGTTACAAAGCGTTCGTCTTTGGATGTAAGCGATAAATGCTGTGTAATACCGCGAATGCGAAATAGTGCGCAGCACTCGAATGTGTGAGCTCTGTTTGTGGGATGTGTGTACATGTATCTGCAAGAATGCAAAGTTTTGGCTATCAAATAGCAAAATTTTATATGGATGCGTGCATGTGAAGATATCTTTCTATACATGTATCTGTTATTATTTACTACACGTATGCAGCGAATGTGCCGATCGATTACCATTTAGGAGTCGGATCCATGATTTGAAAGACCATACGAATTATTATTTTTTTTCGTTCTATTTTTATTTTTTTTTATCAATTATTACTCTTTCATATCGTTTCTATATCGTATTATTTTTCTTGCATTCTATTGTGTTGAAAATAGGAAGCATATGATGTGATGACAATTAATAAGACTGGGGAATAATTCTTGACAATGATTCTTTATTTGTTTTTCATGGCTATTATAGCTATTTAAACAAATGCAGATCCGGCTTCTGTAGACTGCGTTTTTGTTGACATACATATATAATATTATACATAATATTATATATTGACAAGAAGGCTGCTGTAATATGGTTCATAATTCGACGATAACTTGTTGCACATCAAAGTGTATTTTCAATAACTAGGTGGACTTATTTCTTATAAAATATTACGTATTATTAAAAAAATGCAAACGTAACGTCGTTTGTATCTCGATCGGTCGATCCGTGTGATCAACGCAATTTTAAGCATATCCATGACTAAGTCGTTGCAACTTATGCCAAATAGAGAAAAGGGAGCGCGGAAACAGAGTCTGACGAGAAAGGGAGTTGATCGAATATACTGAAATAGAAATTCGAAATACGTAATATGTTAGGAATTGCGTCTGAGATAAATCTTATCTTATTGATGATTTAAACACGATAGCGCAATTGTTTGACGATGTGACGAGGAGTTTGTGCGTTTATTTATTTATTTTTTTTTTTTTTTAAGCAAAAGTCGCAGCACTGCAGTAAGTTTCTTTATTACATTCGCTGTATTTTATTATTAACGATAATGTTGTTATCTATTTTATGTTCTAGATTAATTATCGTTAAAGTTTAAAAATGTTTCATTTCCCATTATTCGTTATTTTGCAGTTTTATCAATGCAATGGCTGCAACTGTTGCCGTAATGTGCGTTAGTTTAATATTCTCCTTTGCCGTCCGTTAATTTCTACTAGTTTAGATAATTAGAGCAAGATAAGATTTGATTCTAAAGATACGCGTTCTCTCGAATGGAGGCGAGCACATCAGGAAAGAACAGAAAAAGGATAAATACAGATTTCGTTTCCGAGTCTCGTTACTCTCGCGCCATATCTATACCATAGAGACCGTGTACATGTTTCCGCACTGAATTCGACAGTAAGATGATAAATGATTGTAAAATGCGCACCGTTGTCGATCCGTCGTTCCCTTTTTAACTCGGATCGCTAATCGATATTCGTACACCAAACGCTAACCGCTGTGTCTGCACATTAAGCTCGTCGTCGCTTGCCAGTATTGCTCTTCTGTATTCTCGCATAATTCTAACTCATGACAGCAATTATTAAAGTTTTTACAAGTGTGAAAGACACGCCTGGTATCATCTTCTTTCTCTTTCTCTCTGGCCCCCATTAGTTATGCCCATAAATACACTGTACATAGCCCGCTTGGCTTTTGAAGCTTTAAAAATTCCTTCTCAGCGAAACACCGTCGTTTATCGCGAACTCGCAGGATCGTGTATTAATTGGCTGCGCCTCCAGTACAAAGATTACGTCATCCAGGAAATAATACGACTGTCCTAGATCACCTTCGCAAAGGTACGGTAATTTGCTCCAGACGAGGCATCGCAGTCCCACCGGAGCGAAGACTCGATCGATCAGACTGACTATCTGAATCTCGAGCCCACTTCCTCGCACTGGTAGATACTCTGACGGTTTGTGATTATTTCTTTCGCCGACTTCGACATAAGGGCTGAACGGTAGCACCAAGGCGATGACTAGTCTGCCACCGGGAGCCAGTGAGGTTCTCAGTAGCCTCAGTAGAGTATTTGGACGGTCACAACGATCGAGGAGGTTCAGGCAGAGGATGACATTGTAAGGACCAGCTTCCTGATGCCACCTCTCCACGTCAAGTACTCTGCGCAAAAAAAAAATGAAGAATTAAAGAGCATATTCGGGAAAAAATTTTCCGTATCTTATGTAAATTATTCAGATATTTGGAATTTTATACTCCTAGCGTTTCGTAGCATTATATTTTTATGTTAGTTTGATTTTAAGAGGAAACAATAGCTAACAACAATTTTTTCTAATGCTCTAATTGAAAATAATTTTGTTTATTTAATAGACCCTTATATTTAACTATAAAGAGTCTTATTAATCGTAGCCGACACTAAAAAATCTTTTTAAAGTTTCGGTGATAATTCAAATTTTATACAACGTCGCGAGTTCATTTCATCATAAAGGATATATATATATATATATATATATATATATATATATATATATATATATATATATATA
>Ga0157363_1002575_pt1 | contig 16067 bp, 12 predicted proteins | sample AttsexASBM1_FD_111477 | JGI IMG/M metagenome (GOLD analysis project Ga0157363, IMG submission 111477) | Fungus gardens microbial communities from leaf cutter ant in Ribeirão Preto, State of São Paulo, Brazil - Atta sexdens ASBM1 | ecosystem: Host-associated > Fungi > Mycelium > Unclassified ...
TATATATATATATATATATATATATATATATATATATATATATATATATATATATATATAGGGTGTTTCATTTTAAAATGATATGGTCGCGAATCTATGATTTTATTGAAAAACTTTTCGAACGAAGCATAGCTTGCATAGCTTGAAGGGAGACACATAGAAATATGGATTTGACCTTAAGTGACCTTGTCAAAATCAATCAGGTTATTAATGTTATTTTAAATGGAAATCCTTATTTTTTATTACATATTCTTGCAGTTTATCTGGAGAACTTTCTAAAATATTATCATTGAGTACTTTCTGAGTTATAGAGCTTGAAAGTTATATCGCCGGCGTTATCCATGTACGCATGCGCGGGATTCTTACGCGCGCGTGTCCTCGATCTATTCACACTGCTTGACATACGCTCACGCGCACGAAATTGAATTCAATCCTTCTGTTCGGTCAAGCTCGATTATCGACGAAGATCAGTGATGGCGAATAGATCGCGCTGTGATTACAACCGCGCTTCTTTTGCTCTTAGCAAGTTGTTGTTTCATGGCGGTTTTAATCGGCACGGAGTATGATAGACGCATAGAATAAATAGCTTTCCGATAGGAAAGAACGAATTATTTGACAAGCCTATCACGTTAATGGAACATTAGCAGCTGTTGCCGATTCCCCTCGTCCTGATAACTGAAAGTTAAGCTTATGACACAGGTGAGAGAGGAAAGGCCTCCAAATGTTCTCGCTCATAACGTCAATCATTGTGTCTCACGTAATGGCCGCTCCTTTCTTTCATTGTTGCCTGACGGATAACTCAGGGTCACTCCACTAGTGAATGAATGTCCAATGAATTGGCTCGGAACAGGTTTATCTGACGGTCCGTCCTGGGTAACCACACGACCACGCTTTGTCGTTCATTGTCGTGCCTGAACGAATGGTCTCAGGCAGTGGCTAGCAAGCATTATTTAATTGCCTAACGGCTCAGATGATGCCTCATGCACACCTCGTAAACACGGAGCCTGATGATCGGCTCAGGCCTGTAAACAATCTACAACCATGATCATTTAAAAATATTATGCTTCCTTTATCTTATTAAATTTTATTTTATAAATAACTTCTCTGTAAAAAAGTTTTTATAATCATAGGTCTTCGTTAATAGTACCTTATGATACCTTATCCAATATATTCACTTTTTTATTACTAATCTTTCGGTTCGCTTTCCGACCAGCCAGATCCTCTACTCTTGTCCTTATCCCAACATCTTCTCAATTGAACGATTCAACTTTCCTCTTTTTCGTATAGCTTTTTCTTTCAATTTTTTTACATTAATGGGCTTTTTCAAAGCTTTTTTTCAAAATAGCCACTTACAGTTCAAATGAAATCGTTGATCTTGCCTTAGTTGGCCGGATCAGTGATCGGTCTTGCCTTATAACTTAATAAGTATTTAACGAAAAGTACTTAACTATTATAGTGTTTTGGAAAGCTCTCGAGATAAGCTACAAGAATATGTAATAAAAAATAAATTTCTATTTAAAAAACATTAATGACCTTGACCTAATTTTGACAAGTCACTCAAGGTCAAGTCCGTATTTCCATCATATGTCCCCTTTCAAGCCATGCAACTTTCGTTTGAAAAATTTTTTAATAAAATTATCGATTCGCAAAATAATCGATCATATTTAAAATAAAACATCCTGTATAGTAGCATAGTGCTAAAGTCAACGGTGCTGTAACTCGAAATCTTCATGAAAAAATATTTTATTATAGACTTTTGGAAAGACTCTCAAGGCTACAAGAATATGCAATAAAATATGGTGGGTTCCATTCAAAAAATTCATGTTGATCTTGATCTGATCTTGGTAATGCCCCCTATCCAAAATTCGTTATTTCCATCTTCTCTTTCCCCCAAAAGCTTTCCTATAACTTTCATATAAAACTTTTTCTTGATCGTTCTTAATTTCCGAAATATTCGCCTAGGGCGATTAAAATGCCTCACCCCATATAATATTATATGTACATATGCACGTGTGCGTGCGTGCATGTGTGTATGTGTGTGTACAGGTGTATTAAAAGTCTGGAAATGGTCGAATACCTCAAATGCAAAGCATTTTTGGGAAAAATATTTTAGACAAAAATTGTAGAGTTAAAAAACTCTATTCATTGATTACATCCATTTGATCTTGAGTGGCGTCGCCTAAGTCAGGTTAAGATCAAATCGATTTTTTTAAATGGAACACTCCATTTTTGATGGCAGAATCTAATGTCTGATATCAAGAGCTTTTCAAAACATTATAATAATATTATTTTTTATTATACGTATATTTATACGTAGTACGTATATTTATATGTACTTTTAATGAAAAATGATTTTATTGTAGTGTTTTGAAAAGCTCTTAACACCAGCTATTACATTTTGCCATCAAAAATAAGGCGTTCCAAAAAAATCGATTTGACCTTAACCTGATCTTGGTGACATCATCCAAGGTCAAATGGATGTGATCAGTGAATAGATCGTTTTAAATGCTATATATTATAATTTTTATTTAAAACATTTTTTTCAAAAATGCTTTACTTTTGATATTTAACCGTTTCCAGACTTTTGATGCACCTTATACATTATACATACACGTATAGAATAAACTATAATGTATGTCTCTATGTTATAGGAGATGTATAACCGATTATGAAAGCGAAAAGAACGCAAGAGAAAGAAAAATATTCATTTCCCATAGTAAAATGTAAGAACATTCGTTATAATTCACTCTGTACACGTACACGTATGTCTCTCTCTGTGTATGCGTGCGCATGTGATAAAGAGACATGGTAGAATCTTGTGTTAAGTGAACGCGCAGCGCGACAACGCGAGGCAGCGTATATCTAACTTTAAATCCACATAACTTGGTCATAAAAATCGTACAGAAATAAAAAAAAACTCGTTTTGAAGATAAAAGATAGCACTTTAGACAAGATAGTGTAGAAAATTTCCTTAATCACAATTTCATTTTTAAAGTGTCAAAAACATCAATTTTTGCCTAATTATCTCAATTTTCTCAAAAATATGACGTGATGAGCAAATTCTGAAAACAACACCGTTTTCAGTGTCAAAAAACTTTAGAAAAAAAACTGCTTTAGAAAAAAAATACTTTAGAAAAAATGATGCTTCGCAAGCCAACGACAAAATCAATGTTCCACAGTCTGAGACAAATTTCTTTATGTTGACATTATGGCTAAAGTACGACATGAATAGCGTTTCATTAACGATATTCATAATCAAGAAAATTGGCTACAGAGCGATTTTTTTAATAAAAAAGACAAAATAAAAATTCATTCTGATTTCATCCGATGTGTGTTATAATACAGTTGAAGTTATAGTACATAATATTATTTATTATAATTTTGCAAGGGTCAATTCGATCTGACTCTACACTGAAAAAAAATTCACAAAATTTGAATAAATATTTATTAAGTATCAATGAAGCCATTTATTTACAGTACATAAATATTTGTTAAATTCAAAAAAATTAAATTTAGGTATCATTTGTTAAATCGAATAAATATTTATTTTCTATAAGCAATGTCCCATTGGTACTATCTAAATATTTATTCAAATTTCGTAAATTTTTTTTCAATTGTATATGCACCTTCATAAAATAACAAGCCAAAAAGATCTAATGTAATATTACTTCTAAGAGATAAATATCAGCATAAAAACATGTATCTGCATCGCGAATAAAAAGCATATTTATTATAACATTTTTAAGACTCCTAACTAATCGCGGCAGCCATGTTGGAATTGTGACGTCAGAAGCGAGAAATGACACGTTAATTTATGTTGCGTGCTATTTTTAAATGAAGATAATTTGAATGAAATGAAATAATGAGATCACTTTAAAATACTTGTAAAAATTGATGAAAACTGCCCTTTCTTCCCTTGACAATCAGTAAATCGTCGAAAAAGGCACGTAAAGTGAGCACGTATATTCACACACGTAAAAACACACGGTCCGAGCTGTTGAAACAAGTAAACGCTTTTACATATAAAATTCCAAAATAACTTTAGTTTTCATTGATAATTACGACTTTGATAAGTACGAGACAAGTTACATTTTCACAATTAAGCAAATAATAACGAAAAGGCACGCAACATGAATTTCGTCATCAAAACGTCATTTTTTCACGTTTATAAGTTTGACTATTTGTCATGATATGGCGCTGTTAACAAACAAGCATGAGTCCGTGTGCACGCCTGCGACGCGAGACAGCGAGCTCCTCATACTAATCGCTTGTTTCAAGCGACCGAAAATGCTTTCTCGGTCGTTCAGCGGCCCTAGGCATCAGTAAGGAGCGGGAGACATTCTAAATAACATAAGTTTTAATAAATTAGTAATAGTGTATACCTCCTCTTAATCCAGAATAGTATAAATCATGTTAAACGTAACAGTTTATGAGATAATTGTTTACGATTTTTCATGCGAGTTATATATAGTATACTTCCCCTTCATAAACTCGAGTAGCAAGAATAATTCAGTAGAAGTAGAATTTTACCGGAAAAAAATTATAAACCAGCATTTCTTTTCACGAAAATCTCGAAGTCATCAAAAAAGAAATGTTCGAGACTTGAGACTTATAAAGAAAATAAATTGCGCAAAAAAAATTGAATAGTTGCAAAAAGCGTTATTCGCTTATAAAACGAAAGATTGATTGAAAAAAAATCGAGTGTATAAAAAAATGTAGGTACTCGAAACAACTACAAAATGAGACATGAAACATTAAAATCGATCTATTATAGTTTAGTAGAAAAAAATAAAAAAAAATCTTGGTGAAAAAGTCCTTTTTTTCACTCGCTCTCTGTTCATTGATAAACGCAAAGCTTTGAAATTCTCGTAAAATGTAACCTTCATAATGACAAATCCCTGAACAAACCTGAAATGTTCATTAGTTTTTGCCATTTGTTCACTAAAAATCTATCTACGGAAAACTTAATTTCTTCATCTTTGAGCAGTCGCATAGCAGTTTACAGAGGTGATTTTTCTTCTTCAAGAATTGCACTATCACATACATTTAATAACAAAACGATTTTTTGCAATTAAATTATTATAAAATGCCTTTAAAAAGAGGATTTTTTTTTTCATATAAAAAAATAATTTCATTAATATGCCACGGTACATTATAATAAATAGCCATGTGAAGCATTCGAAATCTGACATTTTTCTATGAATTTAAAAAAAAGATTACTCTCTGATTATTAGGAGCCGAGATAACAATTTTTTTCGAAAAAATCACTGTGGATCTAGTTTTTAAGATTAAGAATTCCGTCTAGCACCAATTTGTCAAGGAGGAATTGAATTTGCTGTTGAAAAATTCTCGAATTTTTTACTGCCGAAAAAATTGTTTAAAACCCCATTACTCCCATACCATTGGAGAGTTGAAGAACGCGAACGAGACATTGCGCCGGACAGAGAGAAGGAAGATCGATCCGCTCGGCGATTCGCGCGATATTTGATGCATCAATTTGCTAAATTTACATTTTCGCAGCAATAAATTGACGTAGAAATCTGATTTTTTTTATCTGGAGTAGCTCGACGAGATATTAGGTGTAGTAAAAAGAAATCCATTATTTTTCCATTTAATTTCATGCAAAAATAATGAATTTCTTTTTACTACACCTAATATAAACAAATAGCTTAACCAAATGTTTCGGAAAGTAATTGTAATCATGAAATTTTTAATTTTTTTTTCTTGAATTTTTATTTTTTTCAGTTTATTATTGTATTAAAAAATCATTTGAGTATGGAGTGCATGTCTGATTAACAAATTTAAATCACATTAGCTATGTTTCTTTATTTAGTTACACTAACATTTGGCAAATTACTTATTAATTCTTTTATTTATATATATCATATTTGCATCTGCAATTAAATTCACAAAAACAATTTTGTGAATAACTGATAATTCCGTACATTTAATTATCCAATTGGATTTTTTACAGCATATTAAATAACTAATGTGATTTAAATTTGTTAATCAGGCGTTCCATACTCAAACGTGATTTTTTTTAATAATAAATCGAAAAAATAAAAATTCAAGAAAGAAAAAATTTTCTAAAAACTAAAATTTCATTGGTTACAATTCGAGATTTTTTTAACAGCAAATTCAATTCTTCCTTGATAAATTGGTGCTAGATGAAACTCTTAATTTTAAAAACTAGAGCTACAGTGATTTTTTGAAAAAAAATTGTTATCTCGGCTCCTAATAATCGAAGAGTAATCTTTTTTTTTTAAATACGTAGAAAAGTATCAGATTTCGAATACTTCACACAGCTAATTGATATGATGCATAGTAACAAAATTATTTCCATTTTTTTATACGAAAAAAGATATCTATTTTTTTAAAAATTTATAATAGTTTAACTGCAAAGAATGTTTTGTTATTAAGTATGATAATGCAACTACGTGATAGTGCAACTCTTGAAGAAGAAAAACCCCTGTAAATTACTATGCAACTACTCAAAGATGAAGAAATTAAGTTTTCCGCAGACAAGTTTTTAGTGAACAAATGGCTTTTTGTAAAAACAAATGAAAATTTCAGGCTTGTTCAGGGTTAGATTTGTTCGTCATTATGAGGGCTACATTTTACGAGAATTTCAAAACTTGGCGTTTAAATCTCAATGAACAGAGAGCAAGTGAAAAAAAGACCATTTTATTTTTTATTTTTTTTTCTATTGAACTAATAGATCGATTTTAATGTTCCACGTCTCATTTTGTAGATATTTTGAATACCTACATTTTTTTATATCAATTTCATACAATCAATATCTTTCATTTTATAAGTAAAAAACGTGCTTTTTGCAACTATATGATTTTTTTTCGTATATTTTTTTCACAAGTCTCGAGTCTCAAACATACGTTTCTTTTCTGATGGTCTTTCGAAACTTTCGTGAAGAGAAATGATGGTTTATAATTTTTTTCCGATTAAAATTCTACTTCTACTGAACTATTCTTGCTACTCGAATTTATAAAGGAGAGGTATACTATATATAACGCGTATGAAAAATCGTAAACAATTAAACATAAACGTAAACTATTGCGTTTTAACATAATTTATACTATTTTGGATTAATAGGAGGAGTACACTATTTATTAAAACTTATATGTTATTTAGAATGTTCACCGCCCCTTATTGATGCTTGGGGCCGCCGAGCGGCCGAGATTGCCGAGAAATTTCGCTTGAAACAAGTGATTAGTTTGAGAAGAAACTCACTGTCTCGTTCACTCTCGCGCGCCGCAGACAAGCACACGGACATAGACTTGTGCTTAAGTGTGTGACTACCGGTTTCGCCAGACCGCCGTCTGATTCTGTGTCGCTACCGTCAACGCAGAGTTCTCTCAATTCAGTCAAGGACTAAGGAGCCTTAAGAGCGAAATTCCAAAATTTTATTTAGCAGGCTTCGTAGTTTCATAAAATGTAAGTCAAAACAAGTTTTACGGTAAAATATTTCTTCTACAAGATAATATATGGTAGAATTTTATAGAGTGTAGATATGTAGTTACACCGTAAATGAGGTGTATGAGTTAGAGCTTATCACTCCCCTCAATCCTTAATAGATTTAAAGTTTTTCAAAAATTAAGTTTTGATGTAAGAAAGCCAAAGGAAAGACGTATTGATAAAAAACTTTTTCTGAATTTTTTAAATAAGTGCAGCTATAACAATTTGTCTAAACATAATTTGTCTGTACATAATTACCTCGACAATTTCTTCAAACTAATATGACAACACTAATTTTTAATTATGCATAAGATATGAATAATTTAAGATATATAAAATCAGAAATATTTTATTTAGGTGTCTTATATCATCGTTGGAATAAATTAAATGCTGCAGAGGAGATGTATAAGAAAGCACTACAATTAAAGCCGGATTTATACAGTGCAAAAGACAACTTGCAAAGATTGTATACATTAAAAGGATCAAATAAAATAACTTTGTTACACTAATATTTTACATTAAATATATATACTAATATGTATTTCAAATATATTTATACACATACATATGACGGATACATATATAAAAGTTTAAGATTTCTTAGGTCTTCTTATTATCGACATTAATTGTGGTATACAAGGATAATTATATGCTTTGAAATTTCCAACTTTTTTGCCGTCGACATAGTTATAAGATATGAAACATCTATTGCAAAAGTAACTTGTATCATGTGGTATTCTATCATGTTCTGTTACAATCCAATGTACATTAAATATTCCGCAATAGATGCAGTTTTTTCCAGAAACAGGTCTTATTTTTTCTATTCTTGGATAAGCAGATGACGTTAATACATCATCTACAGTTACCAACCTACAAAAATAATTAATAACGTTTATTTAATAATTATTAAGTAAAAATAATATTAATAAAACTATAATTACTATATTAATAAAAAATTATTTTCAAATACAAGAATACGAATAATTATTTCCCATTTTTTTGAGCGTTAATATGATTTCCCAAATTTCTCTATTACATTACAATTTGCAAAAGAGAGAAGGATTAATAAGATCAGTTTTGGCGCGCTAATGATTAATTTTCAAAAAACAATTTTTTTATCTTGATCATCAGGTCAAAAATTACCATTAAATGAGAAAAAACTTGATCTATAAAGCTATAAAAAACTAATAATAAAGGCTTTATGAATAAATCAAAATTGTGTAACAATAGGAGCATGAAAGTCAACACTGGTTTTTGTTACGAAGTACCATTCTTTCATTTTCAGAAAAACAATAAATATTTCGATTTTTATTAGATCAATTTCAATATAAAAAATTACACAGACTCACAAAAAAAATACTCTGTGTTGGAGACCAGCAATTCTTATGTATTTTGAGTCGTTGAATATGAATCTGAACATCAAAATAGGATCATCCAGAATAAATTTTCAATCTAAAGCGAAAAAATGACCTATTTTTAACCCATTTTTTCGCTCTAGATTGAAAATTTGCCTCGGAAAATCCTATTTTTATATTAGATTCATATTCAGCGATTCATATTCAAAATACATAAGAATAGCTGGATCTCCACTCCAGCACAGGGTACTTTTTTGTGGGCTTATCATTCAAAATACATATATAAAAATACATTCGCAAAAAGCTTCTACAAAATTATGTCAACCCTTCTCCTCTCTATCTCTCTCTCTCTCTATCTCTCTCTCTCTCTCTCTCTCTCTCTCTCTCTCTCTCTCTCTCTCTCTATGTTTTTAATTAAACATTAATATAAATTAATAAAACATGATTTTGAGACAATCAGTCGCAATCTTAGATATAGAACCTTCATATTACATGAAATCACGTATATAAGAAAAAAAATCAAATGGATTAAAGGCAAAGATACTGATAAATTATCGAATATTTATTTCCCTGTCCTTGAAAGTATGTCCACGAATTCTAGAGAGAATCCTCCTTCCCTGAATTCTTTCTATCTATACAAATGTTGAATTATCTAAACAAACATTTCGTAAGTTAGATCATTGTGCTTCTTCTGTCACCGATGATTACTTTTTTTTTATAAAAGAAATTGTATTAGGAAGAGTTATGAATCAAAATAACAAATTTAATGTATGTAATATGATACAAATAACGTTAAATAAAAATAAAAATATGCCTACATTAAACTAACGTTTCGACTCCAGATCATTACTTTTATAATAAAAAAACTTGAGAAAAGATAGATAGTTATAATCAGATCATGTCAGACGCATAGGTATTTTACTTTTGACTATTAAATATAAATTTTGACTTTGACTTTAAAATTTCTAAAGACATTTTTTTTCGATACTTATAATTTTTACATTTATGACTTATGTTTCATTTATTATTATAGCTATACTAAATAATTTAATATTTGAAGTTGAATTAATAATTCATAGGATTTGTGACTTTTATGCTAAATAATCATGATTATGCTAAATAATCACGATTATCGAAGAAAGTTTCTTCTCTTGGAAGACAATATTCAATACATGAAATTAAAGAGAAAATGACTAGTACGAGTCAAGGATGCAGATGATATAGTGTGATAAATAAAACAAATTTTACAACATATAAGTAGTGTACTTAACGTTTTGGTTCATTATTTGAACCATCTTCAGAATAATCCAAAATGATGATAAGTGTCAAACCATATAGATAGATCAATTGAAAGAAGAATGGATTTTATTATCGATCTCAAGAATGAAAACTATGGCTAAGGAGATGCCAGAATTTAGAATATTAATCAGAAAATCCAAATTTCAAGCATGAATATCATTATAATTCAAACAATTTTTCTTAGCAAAATGAGATGAGATAAAGAGTAAATAACACAAAAAGAGACTCACCTTGAGATCTTCAATTTACAGAGATGTAACAAAAATATATTCGTTGAGTCCGTTCAATTACATTTAGTAAAATTACATTTAGTAAAAAGTTTAAAGCAATAAAAGTTAAAATGTAGTATTATGTTTAGTTTCTGTGACAGTCCGCTTATGACAAAGAAGTGACTATGACTAAGTGTCGCAGGTCAAACAAGAGACGTAAAATATGTTTTGGTTTCTTTGGATGTAGTTTTCCTCTTTACGAATGTTTCTATCGATCTAGCTATTAATAGCATTTCCATAAAATGGACTCACATGGCTAACAAGTGCAATATTCTCAAAAAAGAATTTATTGACGCTATTCAACTCATACTAAATTCTACTTACTTTAAATTTGAAGTTTTACAAAATTTCGGAATACCTATGAATTCCCCCTTGTCACCGATAATTGCGGATTTGATGTTGCAGAACCGTGAGATCTGGGATAGAGGGGGGAGGAGGGGGGGCTAAGACAATTCGATTTTCAGATACTTTTCTACTATAAATAGTAGATGATATTACCATGACTATACCGATTGACAAAGTCGATTGCATTCAGATTTTTCAATTCCTTCAATAGGAGATTACAATTTACCATGGAAATGGGTGGTCAAAAACTTAATTTTTTGGACACAACTATCATTATTACGAAAGAGATAAGAATTCGATTGGTATCATAAACCATCTGAATTATTTGTCTAGCATCCAGATTTCTAAAAGAAGACATGATAATAAGCTTGGACACATTTTCCTTTATTCACATCCTAGATTTCACGAGAAAAATTTTAATTATTACATACGTTTTCTTTCAGAAAACGAATACTCTTTAAAATACATATTTGAAACAATTAAAAAACGTCTTAGATATCTTTTTAATAAAAATACTTTTTAATAAAGATTTTTTTTACAGAACGAAAAATAAAATAATAATAATAACATATAGTCGACCACAAGTAGTTCCTTGTGATGCCTTATCTTCTATTTGCTCTGAGAAATTCATATTTAAGAATTTTAATTTTATGGTCTTTCATAGTTTAAATAAGTTACATAAATTTATTAAATTGTAAAAGGACACTAAATGAAAATAGCAATATAATATATAAAATTAATATATAAAATTAATATATAAAATTTTATGTTTAAATGTAATGCATATTCTTATGTAGGCCATGCATCTTATGTAGACCAATAAGTAACTCCATATTGGAATACATTAGACACATAAATAGAAATATAACACATTTGGTCATCACTGACCGAATAGGATTCAATATGACCATGATTTTGACTGGAATAATGTTAAAGTATTTGATTGTGAGAAATGTTATAATAAAAAAATTCATCGCAGAAATGCTATTAAACAGCAAATCAATCAGGTTTAAATTTATAATCGGACATAGATTGTTTACACCACTTATCTATTATCGAAGAATTATAACATTTTTCATACATATATTTATATATTTTACGTCTCTTGTTTGACCTGCGACACTTAGTTCTTTGTTATTTATAAGCGGACTGTCACAGTAACTAAACATAATACCAATATTTTAACTTTTATTGCTTGAAATTTTTTACTAAATATAATTTTTATTGAACGGAACCAATGAATATATATCTTTGTTATACATCTCTGTAAATTGTGAATCTCAGGGTGAGTCTTTTTTTGTTATTAGCTCTTTATCATGCTTGAGATTTGGACTTTCTGATTAATTCTAAATTCTGGTATTTTCTTAGCCAGGGAGTTTTCACTTGATCGATAATAAAATCCATCTTCTCTCAATTAATCTATCTATACGGTTTGACGCTTATCATCACTTTGAAACATACTGAAGATGGTTCAAATAAAGAACCGAAATGTTAAGTGAAGAATATATATTAAATGTTGTAAAATTTGTTTTATTTATCACGCTACACCATCTGCGTCCTTGACGTAGATAGTGTACCCTCGTGCCAGTCGTTCTCTCTCTAATTTTTTTAAATGTTTGAGAGTCCGAATTATTATTATTAAGACTCAATACTTAAAGATAGTTTTTGCACGCATAGACCGCAAGTATTGAATATTGATAACAACTGTTTTAATTCAATCACACAATGATAAAAAATTAATGCGATTTTGTAGAACCTTTTTTATATATGTATTTTTATATATGTTTTATATATGATTGTATTTTTATATATGTATTCAATGATATTTAAATATTAAGTCGTATTATATTTGAGTCATATTGAATCATATTATAATAAAAATCGAAACATTTATTGTTTTTCTGATAATTAAAGAATGATATATGTAGATTAGTTTCGCAACAAGAATACTGGCTTTCATTTCCTTTTACACAATTTTGATTAAAGTCATAATTATTATTCGGATAGCCAGTAAATTTTATGTTTATAATTTGTTTATGTTTATAATTTGTCATAATAATATAATTATTAATCTATATAATTAATAATATAATTATTAATCTATATACTACTATGCAAGATTAGGAAGTAATGTTATTTGTAAGACTGTTATAATTTTCATTACTTTTTCGATAATGATCATTATTTATTTTCTATCTGTAACGATAACAAATTAAGTCATTACTTTTATTATTACTTTAATTTTTTATTATCTTCATAACTATTCAATAGATTGCATTATTTTCACAATTAGCTATAAATATTTTATAATAGAAATATAAATATCGACAAATGTTTTGCACTTCGTATCTTAGGCTATGATACTTACTGCCGATATTGAAAATCTAATATAATCTAATATATCTATGGACATGATCCAATTGCTGACGCTCATGAGCATCGTTTATCTTCGTTTAATATTTGATAAAAAACAAGGATGAAATGATTTTTAAGCGTTGTAAGCGTTGGAACCGCGGCCTATATGTAACATGAATTATAAATTTTTTAATATCAACAAAGAATACTAGAATATATTCTTAATAACAACATCAAAAACAATGTTTAATAAAAATTTTTTTCTGCGTTTGTAAATTATAATTTCCTAATAATAAGCATGTATAAAAAAAATAAAAATATTAATATAAAAAATTATTAAAGCATTATTAGATAAATTTAATATAAAGAAAAATTTGTTATAGAGACCAACTTAAAATATTAAGCTTTAACATTGATTTCACAATTAACTATTAATTAATGTCATTTTTAAATTTAATATACTTTAACATTACAAAAAATAATGAAGAAAGTAACCACTTTCTAAGTAATGGTAACACTTTATTTTTAACATTGGTAATTGGTAACGGTAACATATTACTTTTTACAAAAAGTAACGGTAATGCTTGTATATTACGGGTTGATGATTAACACAAGTCCGATTATATTTCAGTCAATTACGATGTAGTGATTGAAATAGATTAGTGATTGAAATAGATTAAAATAGATCCGAGCAATCATCAATTGTATTCGTCAATCCAGTCTGATATTCTCATTACGATAATGCGTTAGTTTTATGAAGTAACATTTCCAACCCTGCTATAATATTATATTTACATTCTAATCGTCAAATTTTGAACAATTATCATCAGAAGATGCTTAAAAATTATAATCGTAATGTTTAAGGTTACTAATAATTGTTGCGATTATATTAGATCGTGATACAAGTAAGAAATGACATGTTAACTTTTGTTACGCCATTTGTATATAAAAACAATGTGGAAATAATGAGACTGTTTCAAAACACTTGGAAAAATGGAAGCTCTTATCTCTCCTGATAATCATAAAAGATAATAAAAGGCACGTGAAAGTAGTTTACTTCGTAGTCTATTTTCACTTTTAAGTGTCTTTTATGACTATTTGCAAAAAGAAATCATATTTCGTTTTATCCAAATTGTCTTTAATTTACAAATGATATACAACAAAAAAGTGTCATTTCTCGCTTATGGCATCACGATTCATGTAGAAGCCTTAATAATATCCAAAAACTTTATAAATAAAAAATCTATTAAAAATAAAATGAAAAAAAATAAAGTTTTTTTTAATGTTAAAAATCTCTTGATTCACAATGATTCTTAACGTGATGATAGAAGCTTTATGACAATAAATTTATTAGTCATGAAAAGTATTCTTTTCATGACTGATAGTATTATAATTGGTACATCTAATTATTAATTGTGGTTTTATGGATTAAATTATTTTCATATTTAATGATTATTTTTTATATTCTCAATAATCACATAATAAAAAATTATTTATTGAAAATCCTGAGCAAACCAAAGACGCCTTTATTGACCCTTCTCCTTTTGGGATAAAAGAAAATTATTTTAATATTTTTTTGTCATATGGGTGATTCTAAAAAAATTGAAATTTTTGCATGCTATACTTTTTAAATACGTTTAAATATGTTAAAATTGTGTTCCTCATAAAGAAAGGTTATAACATCTATCTATATCTATATAGGCAACCAATAAAGAACAATTTATCTAAAAATAAACTTCTATACATGAAAACCTGAGTCCCTTAGAGTGTTACACACAATTATGAAATTTATAATACAATCCATGTTTATAATATAAATTTAAAGTTATTTATTAACTTTTTTGCTTTATATATATTCTACATTAGTCATACTTATCATTCACATTTTTTTTTATTTTATTCGATTTTATTTAAATTTTATTTACAAAAAATGCCATCAAATTTGTCCAGGTTTAAATGTAAAGGCCATGATACATAAAATAATTTAAGATGTAAGATTATAACGTAGCTTACAATAAATAGTAGAATCCAACATGATGATTTCCTTGCTTAAGTCTTATGTCTTAAGTTTTTGTATGTGCCAAGGCCTTAAAATTATTTCTAAAAATATGTATTTACAGTATCAGCAAAGAAACGATTTTCACATGTTCAATAAATACGAAGTAAGGTTAGTTAAACTAGTAACCTATGTTTTGCAATTATGCTACGCCGTATCTTCGCTGCGAAAAAAGTGCTAAGCCACTCATCAGCATCAGTTCTCTAATATGTATTACACTTCAAGTTTATTGTTTTTACTAAATTTTGTTTAATGTAACATGAATATAACCTTGTATTCAATTTGCTTTTTGATATCAGAATGAAATATTAATTTAGTTTAAAATTATTTACATTTAATTTCAAAATTTTTAGTTCCCTGTCAAAAAATATGACAGAGAACTGAAAAATGTACCAAGGAGACTAATAAAAGTTTATATATCTACTGTATCTATTTGTATAGAGATCCCAAAATATCCTTTTAAGAACGTTCTTTAGAACATTATACGAAAATCTTAATACGAAAATGTCGAGACTATAATAATTTTTTAATTAATAACGATTAAAGTTTACTAATCACGAAGCTGGTATTATGATAGATACTGATATTTCGCGCGCTCAGGCATGACGATATGACAAGTGGTGAAGATGCTTCAGAGCTCTCTCAATACCTTCAAAATTATCACATAAATATGCAATGACATTTTTATTAAGAAATTATACAAGTTTTAAAAATGTAATTGACTGATGTTTTAATATTATTTGTTTGGATGATTTAATTAATATTGATTTAATTTATTAATATTTATTATTTAAAATGTATTAGGTGTACAAAAAAGTTCTGAGCTTTAGATTTGATACAATCGAAATAACAATTTAAATTTTATATATCTTCCCGCCTTTTTGTGGTTTTAAAGCGTTAACATTTGGCCTTCTAAAA
>Ga0157363_1002576_pt1 | contig 16066 bp, 12 predicted proteins | sample AttsexASBM1_FD_111477 | JGI IMG/M metagenome (GOLD analysis project Ga0157363, IMG submission 111477) | Fungus gardens microbial communities from leaf cutter ant in Ribeirão Preto, State of São Paulo, Brazil - Atta sexdens ASBM1 | ecosystem: Host-associated > Fungi > Mycelium > Unclassified ...
AATTTTCAAAATCGTCAGAAATAATTGTCGAAAATTTAAAAAAACTTCATTTAACGTCTCTTTTGAAATGCTATTTACTGCTTGTCTCGCAACTGTTTTCAATTGTTCTATTGTTTTAGGATTTTCGGTATAGCAATTGTCTTCAAGGTGTTTCCACAAAAAAAAATCGCATTCAAATCTTGAGATTATGAAGGTCGCTCTATACTCTCCTGATCAAAATATCCCAAATCTATTACTCGATTCTTATAAACATTGTTGATATTTTTAAAAACTTCACGATGTGGCATTATTCCGTTTTGCATAAAGTAGAAACGTTCGACTAAATGGTTTTCTTAGCATACGGAAAGAACTTTGTCTTTAACAATTGTAGGTAATTTTTTTTAATGATAGGTGAGTCGAAGAATTCTACATATATTTCTTCAATTGAAATAGCTGCCCATACAATCACCTTCTTAGGAAGAGGTATTGCTTTAGCAACATCGGAATCTTCTTCTTGATCCAATCTATGTTCAGCTTGGGGACGAAACCAATAATTTTGTTTATTAACATATCCATTCAGCCAAAAATGTGCTTCATTGCAAAACATAATTCGTTTTTCATTGAATTCCTTAGCTCCAGAACAATAGCTGCTTCATTGTATCGCAAAAAAAATTTACGTTGTATTCTAGCACGTTCTTCTAACAACTCATGGATTGCTACTTTGTAGGGATACAATTTGTAAAAATTATTTAGAATCTCTGTCAATACTAATTTAGATATTCCGAGCAGCTTTTTCAATGGAGGCATTCGGATTTTCGTGAAAATAATGTTCAATCTTGTCAATTTTGTCTTCTACCGTGTAGAAAGGAAGCAAATACCAAAAGATTTTTCCTTCAAAAATACTGTTTATACAATCAATTCCTCAAGTGTACCATATTTTATAAAGTTATCAATTACTCTGTAAAAAGAAAAAAAAGATAAAATTATTTTAATAAAAATTGATCGAAAATCTCATAAAATATATATAACAGTTAGGATTATCATTTATATACCTTTTTAGGAATATATATTTTTTGAGAGATTGTAAAACAGCGTCTCTTATCCCAGACAGCACATAATAATATTTATAAAATTATTTAAAATATTTATAAATATTTATAAGACTTATTTTAAATATTTTGTAAATATTTTTGTGGTCTCAGATCATTTATTATAAATATTATGAATTTATTATAAATATTATGAAATATTGTAAATGCTGTAGTAAATACAAAAAAAATATTTAAGACATAATCCAATCATAAATATTCTGTGCTGTCTGAGTATATTATAATGTACATAATATACAGAGTATCCCATTTTAATTTCCTCAGGCAAATATCTTGAAAAATATGGAAGATAGAAAAATGTTTTAGATAAAACTTGTATGGTTTAGAAGGGAACGTATTTTGATCATATTATTTTTTTCTAGTTGGAGATGAATTAATTGATGGAAAGAAAGCATATAGTTGTTTATTTAAAAAATTATCCATTTTGCTTACATATTTTTTTAAAGCAATTATGTGTTTTTTTTTGCACCAATTGATTCTTATTATTCTGTTCATAAAAGTATTAAAATACGAATAAAAAAATTAATAATTTACGAGTAATTTAATATTTTATGTCAATATGTGCCAGAATAAAGTATAGAATATCTCGTTAATTATTGGTTTTTTGATACCATTATCTTAATACTTTTATATGCAGAATAATAAGGGAATCATATTAAAAAAAATTATATAATTCTTTAAAAAAGTGGAGGTGATCTTCACACCTTTTTGACGCCTAGAAGAAAGACAATATATGATTAACATGTGATCCTCTCTAAACCATGCAACTTTTGTCTGAAACGTTTTTCTGTATTTTTTATATTTTTTAAGATATTTGTCTGGAAATTAAAATTAAATACACCTTGTATATAGATTTTGTTAAAGAAATTTGATAAATTTTTAATTAGTGATCTCTTATGTAAATATATTTGTTGTAAAAAAAATATACTTGCAATATACATTACTTTAATTTTTTTTTAATTTTATTTTTGTATTAATATTTAATAATTTTGATCATTAATTAAAATTTTATAATTAAAAAGTTATATTATTATAGGATTGTCGATAAAAATAACGTTCTAGAAATTTTATTGTATTGAATAGTTACATTTAACGCACAAAAAATTATATTTCTCCTCTTTTTCTAGAACTGGATTATTATCTTTTTTAAAAAGTATAGAAAATAAACACGGAGGGACATAAATGCCTAGCCGTCCGAAATTGTATACTTTTTCATGTCTTTTCATTCTTCTCATGCTTTTTCCGACACGAGTGCAAATTTGGATAGATAGGCATTTATGTTTCCCATGTGTACTCTTTTTTTATCATGAGGTCTATTCACGTTACTTGCATTTTGTGCACTTAACATCTTTGTTTTCTTTTTTCAAGGAGTATTTCAACTCTCGAATCAAACAAATATGGTTGCTCGACTTTTGACATTTGCTCGGTTTGACTCGTTTCTTATTGTCACTGATCTCTACTGATCCCTCGCACTATTTCATGATTTTCGCTCGTTGATTCGTGCTGACTTGTTTCTTAAACGCATCTTAAACGCGACTCTGTAGAGAGTAAGTACAAATATATTAGCATTATATATGCGAAAAGGACAATAGCATCGATGAATAGGCAAGAATGTCGCGAGGTAGTTATTAATATGTACAATGATGAGCGCTAACTGGGAGAAGGAGAAGGATCGCCGAATTCAAGATCTGGCGTGCACCTCTGGAGTACGAGACCGCGCCGCTAACTACACGGAGCAGAGGCACAACCAATTCAGCAACGGAATTTTGGTATCCGAGGGTCGCCTTTCGTAGCAGGTTCACTAAGTAGATAATTTGTTAAGTAAACGGCTGTGCATGGCCAAGAGCGGACAAGTCCAAGATTGACCCATGATCGAGATTCGGAGAAGTCGTGATCGAGACTAGTAATTTTAAGATATGATAATGGCAACCTGGCACAAAATCGAAGTCTAGATCGGCACATTAATTGGTGCGGCTGCCAGTCTGGTCTGATTCCTCCTTCCAGAATGTGCCAAAAACGATATATATATACCGCATAATAGCCTATTAATCTCGAAATCCAAGTAACTCGCGGAAAGAACATTGAGCGTAATATAAGGATTATTTTGTATATTCAACGCGATTGAAGCTATTGCAAATAATTTGTAATCGCGAGCATACATAAGTCGCATATATCGAGTTTTACGGTAATGATTTTTTTCAATTCAATTAAAGTAACGAAGGTCTATTGAAGCATTGAACTCGCATTATCAATCTTCAAATATATGTATATTGATACATAGATCTTGAATTAAATCTTAATGCAAAAAGAAATTTCTTTAGTCCTTCAATCACATGTCCACATAATGTTTGTTACAACTCTAATTATAAGGGCGCGTTCACATCTTGATGGAAAAGCAGAAAGCGGAAAAATAGTGGCCAATCAGAAGCCACGTAGTAAGTAGTACAAAATGCCGAAATTGTTTTTTGCTTTTTCATCAAGATGTGAACGCACCCTAAAACTGTAACTCACACTGTAACTCGAGAGTGAAATGCTCTTGCTTTCTCCGACTCCAGAATATATATATTAATTTATCTCAATCATTTTAAATGCACAAATTTTTGAAGATTTCAAGTAACATGAACAGATCCAGATCGAAATGGTAATCCTAGTAACACAGCCAACAAGATATATTATGAAAATTATAAAAAAAATCGAGTTTCAACCTTTCTAGAATCTCATTCTTAAATCTAGTCATATTAAATTTGATACGAAATTCTTCACAGTATTATATATTTTATATCTAAAGAAGCAGTCAATGAGATAAATTTTTTGTTTCATCGTAAAACAGTTGACAATTAATTTTTTTCTTCTTTCTAAGAAGTGCATTACGAGTGTATTTCGCGTTTCACGTAGCTTCTTCTTCTGATCAGTGGATTTCCAATTTCACTTGCAGAAATCCAAGTATCACGTTTCGAGAAAACTCACTGGACTGAAAAAGTTAGATCAGTCCATTCAAAGTTTTCAATCAGTCTTTTCAAAGTTTCACATAGCTAAAACGAAATTTACGAAACTACCTGATTTCAGATATATGACTATGAATAATACGATCAACAATAAAGCTCCAATCTATGAATGAGAGAAAGAATTCATTTAGCAACGTCATGAGACTCCCTGTGTACCCCTTCCCTCATACACACATATACACATACACACACACATACATACATACATATACATACACATCTATTTTTCCACATATCTACACACATATCTACACACATACATGTATAGAAATAAAAAATTTAATTTATTTAAATTTTTTTCATACATACATACACACATGTGTGTGTAGAAAAATTTTCACGTTTTTTTTTATTTTTAATAGTATATGGTATTATATGTATGTACATAATAATATTCTAAGTTTTTAATTTTCAATTTTTTAAATTAAATATTACAAAAATCACATTTCTTATATTTTGTACAAATGTATTGTATATATATATATAATAATAATATATAATAATATATAATAATAATAATAATAATAATAGATGAAATATATAAATAAATGGTAAAAGCATTTCTAATGCAAAATCGTTTTTCTTTAAGCATCAATAAAAGTAAAGCGCAATCAATGCAGCGTATGTAGGAAAGGACGCAAGAGGTCATTGATATCTTTTGCGTCAGAGTAAAGCCGGTTTCACAATGGATCACGATTAAGCGATATATTTTTGTATCAATCGATTCAGTACTATTTATAAATAATTCTTGTTAGAAAAAAATCAATTGAAATTCAATTTTGTGAATCTTTTTAAAATTTTTAGAATGGAATCTCACTGTATATAAAGTCAAAATTTTGCCAATCTTGAAAAAGAATTGCAGAATTTTCAATTTTTAAGAGTGAGATTTACTTTTTAAATTCTGCTCCAAAGAATGTAGAGAGATTCGTTATTCGTTTCGAGAAGGTATCTTAAACCATTAAACGATACAAAGGAAGATAAATATTACGGAGTCCTTCCTCTTGCGATCCTTTTTACTCATATTTCAAAAAATAAAATGTTATAGACAAAAGGTTTCTTTCTTACAAAAAATATTGAAAATAAGAAATATCTCTTTAAAATTTTTAGAATGAATTCATTCTGGGCTGCAGGTTTCCCGAGTATCATTTAAATTAATATTATTTTATCCTTGGTGCTCACCGAATATATTAAACAAGGATAACATAATTCCTGAAAAACAGGTATCGCCTCTGAAGAGTGAAATCTCACTCTTAAAATTTCAAAATTGAGCCACTATTTTTCAAGACTTGCACAATTTTCATTTTTTAGGGTGAGATTCCAATCTAAAAAAAATTTAGAAAGTAAAAGATATAAGAAAATATATTTTTTACGACTTTTAGATTTATATAATATGCTATTTGTTCATGCGTGTTTCTTGATCTTTTTTTGAACACAGATAAATCAACTGCTTTTGTGCTAAAATACGCTTGCATCAAGCTTATTTCTAAGATTGTATTTCGAAAGCACGCTTTTAGCGTTATTCATTTTATTTTTATTTTACGTCAGAATGATATAAGATAGAGACTGCGTTCACAATACACATGAGATCATTTTATTCTTGTTATTTACAATGTGTTAAACAAGGCTAACATGATATATTATGTACATCATCCGTACAATGGAATGCAGTCAGAATAACATAATAGCATTGATAAAGCACTTCTCGAATCTCGAATGTAGCCTATGTTTTTGTAATTTAAAGTTAAATTACAGAATAGCAATCATTCACGTAAAAAATGCTATATATATACACACACACACACACACACACACACACACACACACACACACCCCACACACACACACACACACGAATACTTAAATAAATGCTATTCTATTCACAATACATAATTTATTATGCATCGCGCAGTAGAGACAAAGAGTGGTGTGTACGAATCAATGAATGGATATCAACATTTTCTCTACCGGTCTCTTTGTTGTTTGCTGATAGCCGTTATACGGTTTGATCATGCGTCGTTGAGCATCTAACTAAAGTGGGAGTAATTGAGCATGAAAACTTCATAGCGTGCACCCGAGCGACCTTTTCTCAGTCACCTGCCCGATCAATCAATCGGCGTCGTGAATTTATACGGAGCCAGAGAATTTTTCTCGGGGAAACAATTTATGCAATAATTTGAGCAATAATTATGGAAAAAATAATTTTGCCGGTTTCGTACATATTGTTTGAATTGCGATTCGAATCTCAGTTTCGTCTCTATTTCGACAACTGAAGCGAGCAGTAAGAGAAAAAAGAAGGAAAGAGATAATCTCCTGATTTTTCGGGATTGGAAATTTCGAGAGAGAAATGGGATCGTTGTCCCGCATCGATTCACGAATCATATTTCAAGGAAAGAACCTTCTCGGCGCTGGGGACTGTCGTGTGTGAAAGCGGTTGGCTTCGGTCAAGCTGATCGATACGCGAAGTGCGAATGCGGCCGTCGAGTCGCCACGGAAACTGCCGAAGCGCGTCGACAGTAGCCGAAGCGCGTCGAGGAGGCCCGAAGTGAGGCGGACGCGGCCGAAGTGTGGTTGAGAAGCGACGCATAGTGAACGACGCGCGGGGGCCCCTCTCAGCTCTCTGTACGGACTCGCAGCGAACGGCGTACGCTTTTAACGGGCGCGGCTTTGCGTGTTTCGAAGCTGGCGTTTCACGCGGTAAAATGTCCTCCCTCGACTATTTGGACCTGTGCCGATTATGTCTCGTGAAGGACCGCGTCTCCGTACCGATTTTCGAGGGCGAGGGCGACGTGCGGCAGATTTTCCTCAAGATCACCGCCTGTTTGCCGGTCAAGGTAAGAAGCTAACTACGCCATTCGGCCCAGCTATGACGATCCGCCATCTTGCCGAGTCTTTGCGGACGGATCACAGATCGACCTCCACGATAGAAATTCAATCACATCGTTCCTTGGGCGTATTTCCATTGACGAGAAACAGTCGCTCTATGATCCGTCGAGATGGCACGCTATATGACGTTATATATTATGCGGACGTGTGAATCCTGTCTCGTTGCTCGTCGTCTTTGTGATACCGCTAATTACTTGATGGACTTTTGCCGCGCTTTTTACCTCGCACGGATGCCGTTTGATAAGAATACGACCTCCGTTCCGGTTGCGCACCGACACCGACGAAGTCAATATTTGTCCTCGCGAGAAACACAGCCATTGGGAATGTTTAATTGCGCGTATCGCGAAATCTATTAATTCTCAAGCCGTTTTCGACATCTTGCCGCCGACCTACGCGAAACGCGTGACGGCGACGCTTGCTCGACTAGCTCGATCTCTTATGGATCGATATTCCCTCATTTTATTTGATAATTTTTGATTTTTTCCCTCGATTTAAGTTGCAATCTCGCTTAAGTACGGACAGAAAACACGGAGTACGCTACGCGTACATTTGCCATTATTTTCTCGTTGATCGTTTACGGTTTAATGGCGTCTCTTGTGTTTGTTGCTTCCGAGAGGCAATTCCCAGAAAACAATTATATTGAAGTCTACGTTAATATACATTCATTATATTAATGAATTTAAGTTTTAACAATATACGAGATGTAATAATTTTGTAATTTTAATATATTGAAATATAATTTTGATACACAAATTAAAATATTATAGTGTATACGAGATGTGAATCTCAATTTGAATTTTCTTTTTATGATTATAGGTGAACAGGGAAGACAAATTACCTAAGAAGATATGCGATGATTGCGTGTATAAAGTAGAGTTATGTTATCAATTTTGGCATACGACAGCAAATGCTGAGAAACAGTTGCTCCAATGGCTAGGCGAAGTGAATATGGAAGACAAACAGGGTTATAATGTTCTCAATCCGGTAATTACTGTTTCATATAATTTATTTCTTACTTAATTTTTTTGACAAACTTACGAAAAATTTTATGCACACCTTGTACAATACTGTACAATCTCGAAAATTTTGAGGGCCTTTAAAAATGATATAAATCTTTAGAGCATCATTTGTTTGATTCTTCTTTTGTCTATGTTTACCTTAACTCCTTAGCGATGATGATAGCTAGTGTATGTAATATTTTGCATATTGTATAATTGTAAGTTTGTTTTGTTACTTTATATTTTATATTTTTATATATTTTATATTATAACTTTTCTGATATGCATTAGTAATTGATAAATTTCATAAAGATATTACGTGAGCTATAATGGTTAGATAATTAAAAAGATAAGTTGGATTATTTCAATTAGGAGACAAAGTATTAATAAATTAAGTTTAATTTATTGAAATTTTTATTTCTTAATAAATATAAAACTTATGTCTGTTTTATTTTATTAAATTTTAGAATGGACTAAAGTCAGATCAGAACAATGAGAACAGGTTAGATGGTACTGTGATGCAACAAGTAAGCGAACATCAGAACAATATGAATATGAGTATGATGGACAACATGAGTCTCAGTATGCCCATGATGATGTCAAGTAATACCCAGCAACAAATAACTTCAGTTCCTATGGACAACAGTGGTAGCTCTGTACAGAATATTCAACCAGTAGCTGGACCAAGCACGCAAACGACACATGACCAAATCACACAGAATCAAACAGATGCGCCTACGCAACAGGAAGAAGAAGACGAGAGCAGTGATGAAGATGAAAACTCGGACGATGAATGTGATGGAGACGAAGGTATATATATGTATATATGTATATATATATATATATATATATATCTGTTCTATTTATTATATCTTGTAATGCATGTATTTAATTATTTAATTGTTACTGTTAATTATTTAATTGTTTATTTAATTACTATTATTTTATTACTAAGCAAATAACAAAAAAGTTTAGAAAAATAGGAAGAAAAAAAATCTTAAATTTTGTTTAAGGCCTACCCATAAAAGAAGAAAGTGAAGAAGATCCTAATAATAGAACTATTGAGCCTACAACATTTGTCAACGTTTCTTTGGCGTGTGACGAAGCAGGACCTTCAGGACTTCAACAACAGAAAATTACAGATATGCCAGAGATAGTAATACCACAAACATCAGATGTGGATCCGAAAACTGGGTGAGTTTTCTGTTTTTACTTTATTGTTTAAGGGCCAAAGGTGCCATTTGTTGTGGTAAACATATACAATCATACATAAACATTGCGTTGGTTTTTATATTCATATTTTATACTCATTATTTTTATCAATTTTATTTAAATTTGAATGAATTCGTAATTATCAAATCAGCGACATATATAAATAGAATGAATTTAACGATATTGAACGATAATTATTATGGAAAAGTAGTTTCAGTAATTTAAAACAGAAATTATCAATAGTATTGAAGTATATTTATTTCTAAAAAAAAAATAAAAAAAAACTAATGTGCGTATATGAGAATATTATGCTCTGTTTTAAACTGTTTATAATTATGCATCATGCTCTTTCTTTAAAAAATTTGCTAATAAGTTTTAAAAGAATTGTCGAGTCTGTGAGGTAGAAATGAAAACGTAAAATAGACAACAACTACATTTGTAGCTTTAATTCTTATGAATGTAACATCCAGGTAAACACAAGGTAAGTTTGAACACACCCCACAACCATCTTTGGCCCTAGGTGTTTAGCAATTTAAATATAATAATATAAATTTTCTATATATTATAACATTTACATTAATTTCAAACGATTTTATATGTTTATTTAAGAAAACATGTTTTACGATGAATTTAGAATACAAATTGCTAAACACCTTGTTACTTTTACATGTGGTAGCATGTATATAAAGTGCATTTCGATCAAACACGATCTTGATCCGACATATTAATTTTATAATAATGTTCTTTATATATTATTGAACTTGATATTATTTTTATACTTTAATCGAAATGGACTTTGTTAGACATTATTTATATATGTGCAAAAAAATGGATAAAGGGATTTCTCTGGATTATTCAAGTAAATTATTAATAACAAAAAAATTAATTTCTCATCTAGCAAAAGTGATGCCTGAGAGAAACCAGCCTGATCTCTTTGTCCACTCATGAATCAAATGTTTACATGTTGTCGATATTAATATTCCCACGCTTACGTGATGGCACTAAATGCCGCACATGACCGATATTCGGCCGATCCAAAAAAATCACAGACGATAGATATTTTTTTAATGCAACGTATATCTACTATTTATGATCTTCGTGCTTTCCGACGCCTGCGCTTTACAATATTGCCAGGACACTATTACTCTATTAGTGTTACGACTAATCTTAAGAGTTACTTCTAATCTACGTAAAAAAATACGTGTTTTACGATCGTTAATAAATTTTACATATGGTTCGTCAGACGATAAAATTGTTGCGTAATAGTGTAATTTTAACCGAGAAAACAAATCGGTTAAGAATGGTTAAGAATTTTGATGTTGAAGAAGATGAAGGATTGTATTTCTTCCGATTCGAAGATTTCTGCGAAATGAAAGAAAAAATCGTCCGTTAAGCGACTGCTGAATCAAGAGGATTTTTGTAAACACAAAGGCGAGTATCATCTTTTCTACATTCTGTATTCTATTTTATTTATAGACCTCTTATATGCAAATAAAATAATGCGAATTCGTATCAATAATATTAATATACGAATTTGTATTATCTATGACAATTATATTATTATATTATATTATATTATTTATGATACTATTTTTTGGTATCGAATGAATATTCTCTTATAAATATCCCAACGCGATTATCAGTTATTCTATTATGCACTTTGCTTGAATTGCGCGTATTATTTCGCGTTTTCATTTCAAGTGCAAAAAAATATACCGCGAGGGATAACTCTTTTTAACAAATAATAAACCAGGCTTGCATTATAATCGCGCCGGTTTTGCATTTGAAATGTGTGAAAATTTTGTTAAATATTGCGCCTTGAATTGGCTGCAATATTTGATATTTGTATCGCAATATTCTGATTCTATATCATTTTATATTATAAATTTTTACAACGCTTCTGTGAACGGAGAAAATTGTATTGTTCAGTTTTGAATACAGTGAACATCTGATATATGAAGGATTGATACATAGATTGATACATACTTTTTGTGCTTTTATTGTGTCAAACTTTTATAGATTCAGTTGGTACTCATCACTTGGTACTGAATAATATGTTTGATTTTCTTTTTTGTCTATCGTACTTATTGCTCTTAATTACGTTTTTATCTTATTCGGTATGTTAGTGATATGTTAAAATAACATATTACGATGTGTTGGACACGAGTATACATGTGAAAAATCGTTTTACGGTGTGCAAATGAGAAGAAGATGCCATATCGTAATGGAATGCTTATAAAGGTGAGATTTTTCTATACCTTTAATTTGCGTTTTAACATGTTCTATTTCAAGTCATTAGTGAGTCTTTTGAGTAAAACTTTGCTTTTCTCAAACTCTTTTTGCCAAATTTTATGGCTTGATCTTTATTTTTCCCTTCTGCTATATCGTTAGGGAATATCTAATTATATATACATTTAATGTATATATATTTTTAATTATAATTAATTATTAATGGACACGATATGATGAGACTCTACAAAATCGTTTCATGTCGCGCGCGTAATTAATAAGTCATTTTTATCATGTAATTATTTATCTAATATTATTTAAATACTATTATCATATAAGCCTTATGAATTCGGAAAGCTTGATGAATATTCATGTAGTGGATGATGAAACTTCCAATGTTGTTTGACTTGACGACAACCGCGATGACTTTCTCGATTCGCACATGCGCTCTTGTAACACTATTATTATTATTATTATTATTATTATTATTATTATTATTATTGTTATTGCTGCATTTCGAGAGGGATGCCAGCAATGCCCAAGCACCTTGCACCGGCCACCTTGCAGCACTCACATAAGCATAAAATCTATCTTTTTTTTATCTTTCTCTTTCTCTCTTTCTCTCATCACCGCCTGTATGCAAGATATATTTGTAATGATCACAAAAAACAGAATCAAAAGACGAAAGTTGTGTGTGCTCACGGGTCGTTCTCCGTTGCAATGTCCTTGGGTTTTATCAATTTCAGGGAAGGAGGCGAGACCTTCGGTGGATTATCAGGGATGCTGCGTCAGATTCTCTCGCCCTCACCCGAGATCGGGGAGGCCGGTATGTCCGTCAATTGTAATCTCCTACAGACCAACTCGATATTTTCGAACCAATCGTCGATGCTTTCGTCGACGTTGCTTCCCCCGCATTTTCAATCCGTGTGCCCGGACCAGTCTTTGCTTGATCAGGTGCAAATCTTTACTGAGTCTTATCCGTGTCCTACGTGCGGGCTGGAGTTCCGAAGTACCCTTAAGCTAAACTACCACATGCGAACAAGTCACGCCGTGCGTCCGGAATTCGAGCATGGTATCGAGAATCAGCCGCGATACTCGTGTGCAATCTGCTCGCGGACCTTTGTTGCTTTAAATCACCTGAGGATGCACGAAGTTACACATTCTACGCCCATGTCCACATGCGCGTCAACTTCCGCCAATCTCGCTACATCGCCCGGTGGCAACATGGAAAAAACATTCGCCTGCGATCTTTGCCAGGCCAGCTTTCGGTATCGCACACTATTGGAACGTCATCGGAGGATGCACCAAGAGATCGGCCAAGAGAAACCCTATTCCTGCCCGAGATGTTTGATGCGCTTCGAAACGCGCAATTTGTATAATCATCACGCGAAAACCCACAGACCGTTGCCGGCGAGTAATGAAAATCGGATAGTCGCGGGTACGAATGCGGTATCATCGCCTGTCGATTCGGTGATAACCGGCAATCTCGGTGTTGTCAGTGGCGGTGCCGGCGGCGGTGTAAGTGGTGGACCTGTAATCCCCGTCAAGCCCCTACCTTCTTATCCTTGCGACTCATGTTCCAAGCAGTTTGCAACCGCCGAATCATTGACCACACATAAGGCGGTGCACAGGTCACGACCGCTAGTCTGCGACGTATGCGGCAAGGGCTTCACGCATCGCAAGTATTACGTGGTGCACCAGCGTATTCACACCGGCGAGAGGCCGTATCTTTGTGCCATGTGCGGCAAATCATTCACGCAAGCGTCGACGCTCACCGTGCATCGCCGTTATCATACGGGAGAGCGTCCATATACCTGTACGCTATGCGGAAAAGGATTTGTTACGCGAACGATTATGCTTAATCATATGAAAAAACATTAAGCTAATTTGATCACGATCAAATTCAAAATGTAATTGATATTCAAAAGTCTTATTTGTGATCTCAGAATCCATATTTCAACACTCTAAAAAAAAAAATAAATAAATAATATTGAAAATTTAAATCAACTTTGATCGAATTAAAAGAAAATTTAATATAATTTAAATGAAAAAAAAAACTGCAAAAGTAAGATTAAAAATGAGCGACATTTTTTTAATTACCAATTGAAACAAATTTTTTAATAGCTAGTGCGTATAATTTTTTTTAAAAACAAATATTTTATTGGAAATAAAATTCTATAAAAGTAAAATATTTTTAATTGGACGTAATCTCATATGAAAATTGTATGTTGATATCTAACAAGTGCCTAAAATTACTCAAATTACTCGCAGTATAGTAAGTCGATATAATATGGTAAACGAATTAAAATGTGTATAAATTAATTTTTTTTATGAGCTGTTTACATGATAATATATAATTCCGTATAATTTCGGATAAAATATATTTAATAATCAAATCACAAAATCACGATAAAAGTACGCGAACAATTATATGCTATAATCATAAATGTTGTCATCACTGTGATATTGTTTATATATTATACAAAATATTTAGAATAATGAATATTCTTAAACGCGACGTGGAACTTTCTATCTTTTTAAATAAATTTTGATATGGCATAATTTAGTTTCTAATAAGAGAAATTAGTACCTGCGCAATAATATAAAGTGCCTAAAAGTTCAATTTTCTAAATTATTTAATTTTTTAATCATGAAGTAAATTAAAGTTTCAAAAACAATTTAATAACAATTTAATAATTATTTTTATGCTTCTTGCATTACATTTTTAATTAATGAAATTGTTGACCGATTGTTCTATAGATCGTCCGGAAAATTAGTTCGTGCCGATGTTGAAGGAAAATTGAAACGCAGAAAATTTTAATTTAAAAAATGTATACTAAAATTTAAATTGTAGTCGGCACGAACTTTCCGGACAACCCAATATAATACGGTAACTAATTTCAATTGAATTCAGGTGCCTTTAATTAATATGGGATGAAAGACAGGGTAGAACGTGTAACATGAATTACGTAAATGTGACATGTAAGTATGAAGACGCTTAAATATCTAAATATAGTTTCAGAAGTTATGTGTAATTCGAAGGTAGATCCGCAGATAGAATAATAAATGATTGTATTTAATGATTTTTTGCAGTAATTTTCGACTTTAGCGTTACATAAATGTATTTTTTTTTCTATTAACAGATTAGATTGCATTTTTGCAAACGTACGTGCATCTCTGTATATATTGCCGATTAGTAAAAATTGACAATATCTTTTGCGAAGATCGTGTTGTATTTGTGCTAATATTAATCTAGCGATGATATATTTGCAGAATTTTTCAAATGATGAGATTGTTTTAAATATATAAAATGTATTCTTGCAAGATACATACCATAATTATTTATTTATATTTGTTCTATATACATATAGTTATATACATATAATTTATATCAATTTATGTTGTTTAAATATATAAAAATGCATTTTTTAAATTGTAATTAAATTTTATGTTTTATTTTACGAGATTTTCGATAACAAAAAATTCTACATCACAAGCTCTTGTTTTTTCAGCAGTCTTAAATTGTAACTTGGAAACGAAGATACATAAAGAAAATTCTAGCAAAATATTCAAAATATAAGTATTTTTCAATAAAATAACGTTAGCAATTAATAGAATAGATTTGTAAAATATATTGAAAATGCCTTGTATGTTCCAGTAATCGATTATATATCCTATATATACTATATAGGATGAATCATTTAAGACTGGCCACCTGAATAACACTCACAGTTTTGAAAATAGGAAAAAAATGTTTCAAACGAGAGAGGAATGGTTTCAAAGTAGAAGTGCTTCTTGTTTTCTTCTAGGTAGAGGTGTCAAAAAGATTTGAAAGTCACCTCCATTTTTTAAAATTCTATAATTTTTTTTATACAATATTCTTATTAGAAGAGATTATTCCTCTAATTATTCTGCATATAGTAGTAAGAATTAAGGTAGAGATATCAAAAAAACCAATAGTAAACGAGATATTTTATACTTTATCGACATATCGTGACAAAAAATGTTAAATGACTGATAGACTATTAATTTTTTAATAATCGTATCTTAATACTTTTATAAACAAAATGGGATGAATCAATTGATGGAAGGAAAATACATAGTTGCTTAAAAAAAAATTTTGTACGCAAAATGGATAATTTTTTAAATAAGCTATGTGTTTTCTTTCCATCAATTGATCATCTTATTATTCATTTTATTATTCTGTTTATAAAAGTATTAAGATATGATTATCAAAAAATTAATAGTTTACGAATTATTTAATTTCATTTTATGTCGTAATATGTGTCAATGAAGTACAAAATATCTCGTAAATTTGTTTTTTTTGATAATCATATCTTAATACTTTTATATACAGAATAATTAGAGAAATCATATTACATAAAAAAAATATATAATCCCCAAAAAAATTGACCTTCATATTTTTTGATGCCTCCATCTAGAAGAAAAATAACACGATCAAAATGCCCCCCTTGAAATCATTACACTATCTGAAACATTTTTCTTATTTCCAAAACTATGGATGTTATTCGGATGGTCGGTTTTAAGTGATTCACCCTGTATATATCTAGAACTGAATTCAACCGAGAAATGAAATATGACAGTTGTTAAATTAAAATAAATATATATTAATAAATTAATATTAATAAAT
>Ga0157363_1002578_pt1 | contig 16064 bp, 7 predicted proteins | sample AttsexASBM1_FD_111477 | JGI IMG/M metagenome (GOLD analysis project Ga0157363, IMG submission 111477) | Fungus gardens microbial communities from leaf cutter ant in Ribeirão Preto, State of São Paulo, Brazil - Atta sexdens ASBM1 | ecosystem: Host-associated > Fungi > Mycelium > Unclassified ...
AGTGAAAGGCTTGATGATATTAAAGTTTCGCAAATACCAGAAGCAAAGGGAGAACGATCAATTTCACCAAGTTCAGCCGATGATCAAAAGGACAAATCTAAATCATCTAGTGAGAGACTTGATGATATTAAAGTTTCGCAAATACTAGAAACAAAGGGAGAACAATTAATTTCGCCGAGTTCAACGGACGGTCAAAAGGACAAATCTAGATCATCTAGTGTTGCCAGTGAGAGGCTTGATGATATTAAAGTTTCGCAAATACCAGAAGCAAAGGGAGAACAATCAATTTCGCCTAGTTTGGATACTGGAAAGATTCCAAAAGACGAATCTGCTAAATCGTCGCGAGCTAGTTCGCCAGTGGATAAAACTCCAAAGGATAGATCACGTTCGCAAAGCGTCTTCGATGCTGATGAGAAAACACCAGCCAGATCTAGAACAGCCAGTTTATTTGATGACAAATTATCAGAGAAACCATTTCAAGAGGAAAAATATTTCGACATGGGGAAACCACTTGATGAAAAGGATGAATGTAAGAAAGATAGTAAGAGTCCTATAACTTCTCCTGAGACAATCGAGAAAAAAATGCAGAAGATCCGCGAGAAACGATTTGCCGATTTTAAAGAGCCGGACATCGGACAACCGAGCAAGGTAGAGAAATCAGATGATGAAGAAGAAGATGTCATTAAAGTGACAGCCGAGAAGAAGGCAGAGATCGAGAAGTACATCATAGATGAGTTCATCATGAGGAAAAGAAAGATCAGTCTGACAGTGATCGAGAGATTAGTTATGACGTATTCGGTGCCCCAATTTATAGTGATGGAAATAATAGAAGACATTATTAATCGGCAAAATATACCTAGGAGTGCAGTCTTCGATTTCGTAGACGACAAAGCCTCCTCCGAGCCTCAATACGGAAAAGAATCCGAAACGGAATTGCTGGCACCGCAAGAAAGAGCGAAAGTAGAAGAATATATTATTGAGGAATTCATTATGAAAAAAAAGAAGATCACGCCGAAAGTCTTGGAAGAAATGGTCATTGTTAAATCTGTGCCACGATACATTCTCATTACAATTATTGAAGAAATCATTGTGAAGAAAAAGATACCTAGGAACACCATAATTGAAGGCGACTTAGGAGAATCAGGAGAAAGAGATCTGGATATTTCTGAAAAAAGAGAGGAGCCTGTTATATCAGCTAGCGTAGATTTTGGAAAAGTAACTCAAGATGTTACTCAAGAGGACATTCACAGTCATGAAAAATCAGGCGATACTACGAAGGACGAAAGTCTGGATGGCAAAATATCTCCTGCAGGGAGCGATCGATATGGCAGGGATTCGAAAGCGGCGCTTTCTGCTAGTCCCAGCTTAAGTCCGGAACCTATTCCTTCCGACAAATCAACTCAGGATAGTCCAGCTCGATCAGAGCCGCATATAGATGAGGAGATTCTGATATCGGAAGAGAAGCGAATGGAAATCGAAAAACTCTTGGAGGAAGAATATATAAAGAAAGGAAAGAAAATTACGGAAGTGATACTCGAAGAGATAATCATCATGACTTCTCTACCTAGGTATATTATCCTAGAAATAGTGGAAGAAATTATATTAAAGAGAAAGATCCCAAGAGAATCTGTGATCGATGTGGAAATTTATCAAGAAGAAGAACCAGAAGACTACGATAAAGCAATGTATCATTACGAGGGAACAACGGATGTAGATTATGAACTGCCGCATGCTAGAGATATGTATCCAGAATCGGGTGAGCAACAGTTGGATAAATCCGATTATCCATCAGATTATGAGAGCCAATTTCACAAGGCCTTCGTTGGTGGTATGACGGAGATGCGAACGACACATATAACCACATTGTCTGGAAAATCAACTCCGGAATTTACACATGACACTGCTTCCAAAATCGAATCAACCGATAAAGTGCCTGAAAAGTTATCGGAATCTACTCTGACCACGACTCACATAACAAGAACAGATGTGGAAGACACGAAGGCTGTGCAATCTGCTCAAACTGTTACGATATTGAGAGAAAGCAAAATTACGGAAACTGTCGATAAAGACAAACCTGAAGAATCTGCGGGGATTTCGGCAACAGTTACATCCGGTCATGCGGCCGAATCGGATGGCGACGTTATTGTAAGTAAGACGACAATTAAACATGAAATGATTAAAGAGGAGGAATCTGGGAAGACAACTGAAGTCATGAAAGGAATTGAATCACCAGGATTTGGACCACAAGAAATAATTAAAGAAATTGAACAGTCGAGTATTCAACAAGATGAGCCCGAAGCGATTATCAAGATCATTAAGGAGGAAATTATGGAACATGACGAGCCGGAAGTAGTCACTAAAGTTGTCAAACGTGAAATTATCGAGCAAGATGAGCCTGAAATTATCACAAAAGTGATCAAACGCGAGATTGTCATCCCTGATGAAGAAATTAGCGACTCGAAGGAAGATTCTGACGAATATATGAAGACTATTACAACGAAAACAACGCGAACAATCGTGACAGAAGAATTAGCAGATGCCGAATTAGCACAAGCTGATCCTTCGAAAATTCACACAGATCCTATTTCAGGTTCAACCTATAAGGTTGTGAGTGACGAAAGTGACGCAGCTAGCGCCGATATAAAGCGAATCGTGACGACTGTAACCACGATTACTGGACCGGACGGAAAAGTTACCACAAAGACAGACGTCAAAGAGAGCACAGACACTTTGGCCGGCGAGGAATTATTAGAAAAATTGACAGAAACTACTAAATCTGCAGAAAAAATGATTAAGGAAACGATTACGACTGTGACATCGGGTACTACAACGCCCGACGTAAAAACCTTCTATTCCGATTCTGGTAAATCGACACCCGATCTCAAACCCGAAGCTAAACTTGAATCTACAATAAAAGAACACTTAGACGCAGACAAATTTGAACATCCGGTGTCTCCTTTGATACGAGAACTTATATCTGATGACAAAAGTTATTCGGGTAAGTCTTCACCGGATATATCGTTGCCTAAGGATATCGTCTTCAGTGGCAAGTCTACTCCAGAGGTTCCTACGTCGCCGTTAATTAGAGACGGCGCTGTAGTTCAACCTCATGTATCGGGTAGATCGACGCCTGATAAAAGATCCGATTGTCGATCTTCTACCAGCACACCGGAAGGATTCAGATCGGGCGAGATGATTCGAACTATCGTTACGACTACAAAGACAGTTTCCGACGAAGGTGAAATAGTAACGACCACCAGGGAAGTCACAGAAACAACAAATGAGAAAGGCGAGACAGTTGTGTTGGCGGAAAAGACTGATGTGAAGGTAGACGAACGTCTGCCAAGCAAAGATGCCGCGGAAAGCGCGATCAGCAGCATTATCGGCAGCATCAAATCCTCGGAATTGCAACGTGGCGATAGTCCAGGATCCGACGACATAATCGGCGAAAAGGATCATGCTCCGGCCAGTCCATCGAGTGAATATAGTAGCACACGTAGTAAAGTCATGACACACCCATGGGGTAGCAGCGAAGAGCGACATACTTATTCTGACGATGAACCACCCAGTTCGTCTCTTTCTTCAACCTCACAAGTCGGATATTCACCACAAATAACGCATCGCTATGAATCATCTTCTGATAAACAAGAGGAGCAGAAACAAGTGGAATTCTCGATGGCCGCAATGAGCAGCAGCTTCTACGGTGAGCTGCCAGCGGTACCGCCTCAGATATCTGCTATGAAAACTTTTCACGGTGAGACTGGTATGCAGAAAAGCAGTGATCCCATTCACAGTCGATTCACAGTAGAAAAGGAGCCTGCTGGTGATTATGGCGAAAAACCGGATGCAAAGAGATACGTCGACGAGGCCGATCTTGACTTCGATAAAGCTCTGATGGATAAAGAGATGAAGGAGGTCGGAGGGACTTTCAGCAGCGGAATAGCGCCCAGATACACGAATGGTAGTCTTCGTCATGAAGCAACCGACGAAAAAGATCCATCGTCTTCATTCCGGGATGATAAAGATGATTCAAAGGGCGATTCGAAAAAAGATCCTTTGGAGGGATGGGGAACCCCTCTTGGGCTGCCGTCTCCTAAACCGCCAAAAAAGTTTAATCTGAAGAACTCTGCTCAATTTCCATCGTGCTCAAGTGAGACAACCTCCGACACTTTGAATTTCGATGTTGTAAAAAATTGGGGAGAACCTCTTAGGCTGCCTTCCCCCGCACCAGTGACTAATGAGATATCGAACAAAGGAGCACCCAGTACACCGAAAAAAGAACGGAAACAAGCGAAGAAGATTCAGTCAGAGAATATCAAGAACAAAAAACGTTCGGAAAGTCCCGGTAAGAATGAGAAGAAGATAAAAGATTCGAAGAATAAAGTTCAACCGGTTTACATGGATTTGGCGTATGTGCCCCATCACGGAAATTCGTACTACACATCCTTAGAATTCTTCAAGAGAGTGCGAGCGAGATATTACGTCTTTAGCGGCACCGAGCCCAGCCGAGAAGTCTATGACGCTCTATTGGAAGCTAAAAAGACTTGGGAGGACAAAAATCTCGGTAAGTTTATTAAGATTGTGTTGAAAACATTATAGATTTACATCTTTTCATGATAAATTATTGTTATATTTGTACATTATTTCCATTTAAAATTAAAGAATGTAACTCAAACTTTACAATAATCAATATTGCTTATATTTTTCTTAATAACTAACAATTTAATTGAGATTCCTAATATTTATTAACTATTTATTTATTTCTTTATTATTACTTCTTTTTATCATTATACTAAAACTTATCTTGATCATGACAAAAACAATATTAATTAGATTTAAATCTTAATTAAGATTTATTATAAATATATTTATATTCGAATGTTAATTCAAATGAGAATAATATCTACGCTAATTATACCAATACATGTTCCGAGCGTATTTTGATATAATTTTCATGTTTTCATATCATTTATATTTTCATATTTAATTAGAACTTATAAAATATAATTCATTTATATTTGCGAATAATCTATAATTGTTGGTGTCCATACATAATTTATATCTTAATTTTACTTTTAGACTCTTTTAATTTAATATTTACTGCTTAATTTTTACACTGAGGAGGATTAAAACAATTCTCCTTTGCGATACGATTACATTTTATTGTAGGTATATTTTTCATGTAATAGTTTAATAATAAATGTATGAATATTGCGCTTTGACATGCATTTAATCTGCATTTAATTTTTATTAATTATTTTTTTATTCATTCTGGCCTTTGCCAATTTTTAATGATTATTTTTATTTTTTTTTCAGAGGTAACCATGATTCCGACCTATGACACCGATACTTTGGGCTATTGGGTCGCCGATAACGAGGAAGCGCTCGCGGCGAACCACATAGATCTATCGCCGTCCGCATCCAGATGTACTATCAATCTCCAGGATCACGAGACTAGTTGCAGCGCCTATAGGCTCGAGTTCTAGGGATTGGCAGCCTGCTCAGCCGTAATAGTCGAGTTCTGAGCGGCGTCCAGAATGCGTTATCATTCTGCATTTTCGGACCCATTTCTACAAGAGAAAAATAGAAAAAAAGAAGAGAAAAAGAGTCGAGCGCTCAGGCCGACCTACCGTCCCGTCAGGTGATTCCTGACCCCCCTCCTAGGAGACCCGAAGACGAACAGCATTTCGAATTTTCGAGATTCCCTCGCGGTCATAGCTCCGCGGCCTAGCAGGAACGTAGAAATCCCGTCGAACAATGTAGAGGCAGTCCTGACGAAGCGAGGCCGATTTTGTGTGAATCGCGCTCAGGTCTCAAATTGGGATTGTTTAATCTAATTTAGGACGTTCTCCTTATTCCTTTGCGAGGAAACGATGCGGGCGATGAGAAGAAAGAAACAGAGAAAATAAGAGAGAGATCGCGAGGGTTTCTTCTCTTGCACGGGGATACAAGGTATAAATTAATTATTTACTTCTAAGAAGCCGATTATTAATAGGGAGAAATTTACATTTGATTAAGATTCATGTTGAGCTGATAACAGTTCATCAACAGATGTTTATATTTCCACATTCTGCACTGTACGCAGCCCGTAGTGTGCTGATACCGCCTGTAATATCTTATCGATCACTGCTCAAATCAAAGACATTTTTGCAAAGATTTCGCGCTGAAACTAAAGCAAAGCGATGATTACGACGTTGCATGAGCGACGATCGATCGCAAAGCGACGGTCCATAAGCGCTGCGGTTCTGTGACAATTTGTGCGCTATCGAAAATTATAAATTGATTTTAGGATATTTCTATTTTTGATCCACTGAACACGAACAATCGATGCGAAATCTCCTCGCCCGCATTCTCTCCTCGATCAGCAGATCAAAGTAAAACTTTTAATATCTTTGACACAGCTGCAGCTTCAAGACGCACCGCGTAGTATTTAGTGTATCAGTTAAAAAAAAAAAAGAAAAAAAAAAGAAAAGAGAAGTACCGCATTTTAACTTACGCGGGGAGGCATATATTAGGCCAATAGGTCTACTCTTTATCAAAGAACTTTTTGAATTGCACATGATGTAATAAGTTGAAGTGAAACATATTATATTTGTTTCAACTTATTGAACCAGTGTACATTAATAAAGTTCATCAATAAACAATAAACCTATTGGCCACGTTTATCAGAATTTATTTTGCAATTGTCAGAAATTTTTCTTCAAGTTTGGATTATACTTTTATGTCTAAAGGAATAGTTCTTTTCAACAAAAAAAAACTTACAATTGTAAAATAAATATTCTGCTGAATGTGGCTATCGTGAACAAGATAGAATGCGCGTTTGACGGACGCGCAAATATCGGGAGGATTTATCGTTCGTGTCGTCGATGGATTGCGTATTGTCCTTAAATGGGATACGTAAGGACATGAGGCACGAGGAGAACGATCCACATTTCACCTGCAAAAAACATTATCCTTCGTTGTTACGGTCCCCTTTCTCGTCATAAATGTCTATTCATGCATAGGTAAAACGGAGCTAAATTCCATCGAGAAATACTAGGATAGGAGTTATCTGTGTGTCGTGTTTCTATATCGTAGAGAATAGAGATACGCGGAGGAGTGGTGGTTACTTGATAGATTCGCTGCGTCAACCATACAGACGACACGGTCCAAGCTAGATGAGGAGTCCGACGAGGATGATGCCGGAAGAAATCTGTAGAGCGTTTCGTTGTCGTGAGGAGAGTGCAGGGCGATGGTGACATGTCTCAAAAAAACGTCCATCCGACGGACGAACAATTCGTCTTCGATCGTTTCTTTAAATTACCTTTGACTGAAGGCCTTTGTTTTCTGAAATTGTGACACGAATGATACTTTAGAAAACAGCGATCGTAGCACTGATAATTTTTTATTTTTTCTGTATTAAACTAAAGATTCAGATTAAGATTGAATTTGACTAATTAAAGCAAAGTTTGCTATTATTTGATATTAGTTCTTTCTTTTGATTAATCTCGATCTTTAGTTTGATATGAATTTTGCAGACATTGATAACATTAGCGCGAGATTTCCATGGTGGACAATGTTTTATGAAAGAAATAAAGGCTGCAATTCATTTGATATTACAAATTTGAAACATTTTTTGATTAGTTAATAAAATCAGTTAATAAAATTTTTTTTCCGATTCGTTAATTAAATGCTTCGAAACATTTGTAGTGTCAAGTGGACTGCACCCAATATCTTCACCTGATTACATATCGCCTCGCTATTTCTATTAAAAGAAATATCAGATACGAAAAAGTATATAGTAAAAGTATCTTACAGTAATCGAATAATTATAACTTCGCACAAATAATTTTGCAGTTCATCCATCTCACAGTTAGGTGTTGCAGGAAAATTTTCTCGAGATATGATTCGAGAAAATACCTGAAGACATTTGTAAACTCCTAAGATAAAGGAGAATTTATCAAGCGAAAAATAACCTGTCCAAAAGAATTCTTCAAAAGAAAAACGATGATGACAGAAAAAACTGACTGATGGACCTTGAAGGAAGAATTGCTAGAGACGCTTAAATCGTGATATAGTGTCAAAAGAAAGGCTTAAGGAAGAAAGGTAATCAAAAGAAACGGGTTAAAATTTCCGCTATAAGAAATCACATCATTGTCTTCGTAATGACAGATCGAACAAAGTTCTATCTGTTGCGGTACTTAAATCCCAACTGCGAGAAAGGCCGATGTTCTCTGAAATATCGCTATTTTCTGAAGTATCGATAATGTCTGAAGAAGGCTAATCGTTGATCTTTAAATAAATATTCGTTCCTAGAATTTCGCGGTTTGTCGCTGGTTTGGTTATGAAATCAGCGAAAATGTATTCGGGAAAATGATTAAGATCAAACTTTTTGTACTTAACATTTTTTTAACTGAGATGTTTTAAGCCAAAGCATGATAAACTGACGACGATGACGATTATGATATGATAACGCGGAAAGAAAATGTGCCGATCATCGCGCTTATTTGAGATTCTACATAAGATATGATTGTTTTTAGTAAGTCGATGGCAGGCCTTCCATTCATTTTCATCTTACAGCAAAAGTTGTATACCGTGACTTCCTGATGCAGGAGTACGCGTTTATCAGCGAGTCTTCGTGAGGCAGTTGATGATGGTTAAGTGCTCAAATAGTGCAAAGGTCCAAAATGCATGTACACAGTAACTGTCTGTACTACGTAAAAAACTTTTGGAAAACTAAGTTCTTTCGAATGTTTTTTTATGAATTTTGGACATTTATGCTGTCTGGGAATACCCTCCATCTTTTTTAAAAGATTGAAAAACAAACCGGGTCGTACCAAATATCTTGACTCTTAATATTCTTATAATTGTACCTTAAAAAATCCATCTAGTGCCGACCCTGCGTGTGTACCCCTAGATCGCAATTGTCGCATGCCGACAGTGTCATGTCGAGTCGATGTATCGCCTTGAATTAATTAAATTCGAATCGAAATCAAAACGTGTCGGTTTTGATGCGAAAGTGACTATAGCTGCGATTTAAGGATGTACCGAACGTGTACGTAGAAGTTGATTATCCGGAATTACAGGAGAATATATAGGCCAGAAGGAGAATTGATATACAAGAAGTAAAACAGAGAGACAAGTGCGATTAAGCACAATATCGAACTGTAACTTATAGAGGACACCTTTACTCACCATTCTTGCGAGATCAGACGCAAATAATACTTTGACGAAATTAAATTAATATCGCAAAAATGATAGACCATTATGTCAATAGACATCCTATGATTTTATTATGAGAAATCGAGAGAATTCTAAGTAATGTTTGAAAAATGAGAAAAGCCTAAAAGATCAGGACGTACGTTGTTTTATCTTGAAGCATGATCATGATGATTAAAAATGGATTTCGCCGAATGAAAGTTGGAGAAAGCTTTCCTCTATACGAGACACATTCGTGCCTACACGAAAATGATGGTGCTCGATTAGACCGATCGTTGATGACGATATTGAGATATGGTGAAATCGGGAAAGACGGCGATGAAAGCGATTTGTCTTGTCGCTGCAAATGAGAAGCGATAGAGTGGCCTTCGGGCCCAGTTTCTATAGATTAGTGCGTAAGTTTTTTACCGCCTGTAAGTTACACAGGATTTTCTGTTTCGATCGCGAGATTTACTTTCCCATGCGCATACATATGTATCTATCGCCTACGTGCTCATCTTGTCATTCGTCCGATTATTTATTGTTCATTCTTTGTTTGTGTTTCATGATCATTTTTTTTTATCGCATTCACCGGACGCAGTGGTGCGTTCATTTGAAAATCAGTCGTCAAGAAAGCGAGAATCTAACAATGTCGTTTTATGGAGACATGCGCGACCAAGATTTTACTTCGCCGATCGGCGAAAGAGAGGACGAGAATTTTGTAATAGAAAGAAATGTATAGAAGAAAGAGAAAGAATAGGCGTAAGGGACATCGAAAAAGATAGACCAGAACGATCGATATTGTTATAAATACGATTATTACCATACCAATTATTTTTAACGACTATTATGCTTGTTATCTTTGCGAATAATATTATTGTGCTATTATTATTATTATTGCGATTACTATTAATATTATTGATATTATGATTATGTTCATGAGAGAGGGTCATTATCATCATCATCATCGTTCTCTTTCTGTCATATACTTGAATAGAGAATTTTTATATTTATCGATACCTTCATACGTATGAATTGATATGCAAGAGAAAAGTATTTAAGAGAGAAGTAGAAAGAAAGATAAGAGTAAAAGAAAGAAAGGGAGAGAGACAAGAAGAGAGAGAGATGATGACGATGAAATATGTATACCTATGTATTTACGTATTATTTATTGACAAGTAATATAATGACCAGTTATCTAGGTAGGATGTTAAAATTATGAAATTCAATTTAACAAAAACAAAATAAATTAATAAACTATTAAATGAGAAGCTATTGTCGATCGATGATGATGCGCGCAGGATAGATTAAATAAACGATGAATTTATTGGAGTAATTTAAATAAAAAGTATAAAAATAACAAAAAAAGAACAAATAAATGATTAGGAACGAGCTTTCACTGAAACAGATTAGCGGGAAATATGAGGGAAGAAGAAAATATATATATTATATATATAGATATCTATATAATATATGAACAAAGTACATAAGAAAGGAAATATAATAGAGAGTGTGAGAAAGAAAGACAGAGAAAAAGAGCGAGAGAGAGAAAGCAGGAGAGAGAGAGAGAGAGAGAGAGAGAGCGAGATATGAAAAACGTGAGCCTCAACATCTCTACGAACCCCTAAAATCGCGGTGCCCGACGGGTGCGAGAACGGTGATATCGATGATTTCCTCTAAGAACAATTAATAATAATATTATTAATTAGAAGAGAAAAATTGTCAGTCGTTCCGGTAATGGAGGAAAATGGCGATCTTCCGCTCTCGACGTTTCTCGATTCGCTCGCGCTTTTTTCCCTCGATCGCTTCTTATCCCATGAGCCGGACAGACGGCACGAATCGATAAAAATCAAAAGATGCGCCTTTCCTTTACCGTGAAATTTTCTCAGATATTCTATGAGAAGCTCTAGTCAGAAATCACGTTTCCTGGCGCAAAGAGATAAAAGAGATCCAGTCGAAAATCTCGTTGTTGCGCAACGAGAATAGTGCGAGATTTCGCGTTTCCGGCGCGAAACAGCGCGAGATCGACGAAGATCTTGGAGAAACGTTCAAGAAACGTTCCAAGGAAACTGTGATTATACCGCCGAACGTTGCTTGGATTTTCTCTGATATTTTAGTGTTGTTCGAGTTCCTTATATATTATACGATTACACGATCGCGGTTCTCACCCGTCGCAGCGCATCGGCGCGTCGCGTTCTTTTCGAATAACGAATTAAAAGAAAAAAAAAAAGAAAAAAAACTTACTGTGGAGTGTTCATGGTGCTATGATTATTATTATTATTATTATTATAGAAATAACGATGTTACGCTATATGATAAAAATGATAATATAATAAATATACACTATACCTTAGAATTTGTCGCCTGTGTGCCTCACGCGTCTTGATTTTCTCCTCGTCGATCGACCGTAGATCAGCCGCCTGTTTGAGATGTTTTTGCACAAGGATCAAAACCGGCGTAATCCCGCTGCGTACAGAACTCGATGCTGCAAACACGCGAAAATAATCTCTACGTTCGAATTACAACGATCGTGAGATACCTATTTTCATAACTGCAGTATCGTTAAGTTAAATCAGTCGGGAATCGCACCAGTTTCGTATCCCGCTTCTGCATGCTCACGTATTTTGTTTTATATGTCGTGTAAGTTTGTAATGAAAAAAAGGAGGAAAAATAAATAGCCCCGTGCGCCCTATAAAACTGCGTTCAGATACATTCTCATCAATTGTATTCACTTCTTTATTTTTTTATATCATTAAAAAATGTCTTTTTTTTTATAAATGACATAAATCAGATTTACTAATGGATTATTAAAAAGTAGAGATGTAAAACCACATTATTAGGTAAAATAAATATAATTGGCAGCTTAAATCTACAATTGATTCTTGTTTTTTTAATGTATCGATATTTGATTTATGACATGCATTGTAATATAATACTAGTGTTGATACAATAATCTCATATCCATAGAATACAGTAACATTGGATACTTTTATTATCAAATCTTTTCGATATATTCTTGTTAAATATTGCATCTCAACTAATTTATGTGTAAATCTCTCATGGCTTTACATGCCGTTAAGTATTTATCCCTACAATCCTGTTGCACTCTGCCAAAGATCACGATATTGATTTCATATTTATTTAGTATAATAGCAATTTTTAAATACATTTATTTAATACATTATCGCATTTGCAAAATTCTTGTCGTTTTAAATGTAATGATATATATTTGTTAATGCACGATTATTTTTCTGCACTTTCGGGACTTACTGAGGAACAAGTTCATCTTGTATATTTAATAAAGGATCAAGAGAAATCGATAAAAATTTGCAGATAATCGTCATACTGACAAATCGATCGCACATCGTTCGTCGTGATGATTCATTTTGCATACGAGCAAATCTTGTCATCGATTTCAAAATTCTTTGACATTATCCTGCATCGCATAATGTAAAAAAGTGAAGCGAACATCGTATCTTTCAGAATCTTGTATTGTCTGGCATTTTGACGAAATATGCGATCTTATCCTCAGCTACTCTGTAATTGTGAATCCATCTTGAGCCCTTCCTTAGACTTCCGTCAATACCGTCCCTCCAGACTCCAGCCGGCAGATATACTTCCCTCTGCCTGCTACCGGAATAAAGCACTGGCGCCACGATCAACTCTTCGCCTACGGAAAATTCATCGACCACTACGTGGCATGCCGGATCGGCCGGATCCAACATCCAGAGTGGCCTGATAATAGGCAGACCAGTGTCTAAAGTCTCATTTGCGTACTTCTTCAATAATGGCGTAACCGTTTTCTGCCGCAAAGTAGTCAGTCTCTTGGCGATTTCCAAGACCGACTCATCTGAATACTTGCTTGGCAGATAAGTGAAGCGGATCACGGGCAAAAAGGTGGACAGCTGCAGCCAACGGATGTAGAGTTCTTTATCTGGTAGGTCTACTTCGTAGTCATTATCTGGATTGTTGTCTGACATCGGGAGTGCCACATCGCCGCCTACCGCTCCTGGCATGATGAACGGATAGCCGATCATACCATAACTGAGAACGGTGGGAATGACGGTCTTGATGGCCTTCCAGGACGACGGAAAGGGAGGCAAAGACACGAAGACAGGTGCTCGTGGTCTGGAAATGGCGCTTGAAACGCCGATTACGGGTATGGTGCCTAGTATCGAACGGGTAAAGATGGTCTTGTAATGATCAGGATTGGTGAGAGGCTGCTCGCATTTGTAGTAATGCGGCATATTTTGGGCAGTGCCCAAATCGAGATAGAACGAGTCGACATGGTATTTCATGATAAGACTCTCGAGCTTAGTCTGTAGCCATGGTAAGGTCTTGTTGTTTGTAATGTCGAGGACGCCGGCGCTATTACTTTGTTTGTACCTGAAATTAAATATAAATCTTTTTTTAAAATTGTCTCATGGCTAGATTATAAAATATGTCATGATAAAAAAATATATATAATTTTTACAAATAAATTCTTGATTAACAACCTTGTTAACGCTGGAATCCTAGGATCGCTTCCTCTCTCAGAGATTAATAATCTATTAGCGACAGCGTCCTTGAAGTTGATAGATTCTGTAGAGATAAACGGCTGGATGCTGAAGACTATTCTAAATCCTCTGCGATGAATAATATTGATAGTTTCTTCCATAGAAGGGAATCGTTCCTCGTCTAAGATGAAATCACCCGGATTGGGCTGCCATTCTTCACTCAACAGGACATGCCCTTGACGAAGGAATCCCAGCGCGATCACATCTTCTGTATAGTTGTAAATAGCCGCCTCATTGATGGGTGAGATTTGCCAAACTGGTTCGGACAGCAGAGAATGAACAGCGTGCAGTTCATCGGGCTTCAAACCATCCCACAGAGATTTCTCCGCCATCGAGGAGTGCAAACTCTTCATGTTGTCGGTCGCGCAGATAGTATAGTTAAGCTGAGGTAGCGGCGTCAAATGATTAATATAAGCAAAGGCGTCATGTTTCGCCTGAAGGCAAAAGTCATTGGTACGATTAGCATTGATTGAGACATAAAGCGGTGTTTCGGGATCCACCAAGATTGTAGCACCCTTTGAATTCAGGAAATATCTCTTCAGCACATTACCAAATGGATGTTTCCTCACGTCACCCGTAATAAACGGGCTCAGCTCTAGGCGGCCGCGTTCCAGAGGATACACCATGTTCTGTATCTGTCCGGCGCCATACCAATGGCCTCTCTTCGAAGACCAGTCGAAGCAATCCTTGGGATTGTAGTAAGGACTTAAACTTTGCCAGGTGACGTGGTAGCAGTACATACCCTCGCGTTTCGTGTGCGCGAGATAAAGTCGCGTTTGCTGTAGCCATTCAAGGCAGACCGAGTCTTGTCGTTGATGATGAGGAAGGCAAGGATATACCCCTGTGTTTGGTGGAATACCCTCACCAAGCCGAGCAGCAATGATCTCCGCTCCAGAACTGCTGTAGACTCTCATCACTCTTTCGTTTTTATTGAATCTGAAAAGAAAATCGATATAAATAATTATTAAAGAGAAATCTTTCTTGAACTTCGAATAAGAAATAATGAAAAAAATTAAAGGAAATTATATTTATAATTTCATATCATCATATTTATCAAGCTCTATGTATAGTGATAAAGAAAAATTTATTGTGTAAAATATTGAATAATCGGTATTGAGATCTCCCTCCCACGGCTCTAAGATAATGTAGCCCCTGAAAAGTTAAGCGTGCATGTTGGATTACCAATTGAATACGCATTTTGAGACTGGCACGAGATCAGCACGATAAATGAGCCTTAATGTATTCCATTAAGCGCTTCCTGGCAGAGGCAAACGACCGAAAGTTATTTCAGAGTAGACGACAAGCGATGCTGTCGACTTCAAAATATCTTCTTTAATAATGTGCTAATACATATAATTTTAATGTGTAATATTTCGATCACAATGGGTGCTCACCTAAATTTCTCAAAATAAGCTCGTTGTAGAACATGCTGAGTGTAATAAATGTGAGCGAAGCCCACAAGGAAAACGATGCAGAGGAACAAGATACCAACAAATGCTTTAAGCCTGTAGAAAAATGATTTTAAAAAATTATTAAATGCCTTTAAACAATCATTAAGATACGAATAATTGATGTATAGTTCTTATTAAAAATTTCAATACATCTATTATTTAAATTCTATAAAACTTCGAGCTTTCGACATGATAAATAATTATGGACTTTTGATCGCTTTACCTATAATCAGCATTCTGACGTCTTGCACTGCTACGCAATGCTTGTGGTAATGATAACTGCAATTTCTCCTTTAAAAGACTGCTAATGCTATTCACGCTGGTTATCGTGGAAGTCGCGCTTTGCACACCCGAAAGTTCCGTAGTGTCGTTTGTCATTTTTTCATTGACTGAGGATGATACAATTCTGCCTTTCCTTCGCGGTGGAGCTTGCAGTGGCACTCTGCAAAAGAAAATTTTGTTCATCATTACTCATTCGACAATCTAAAAACAATATAATATCAATGTTACAATTTCGCATTCAACAATATAAACATAATATGACATATGTTGTTACGTAACAGTTACATTGTTGAGAAATTATAACATTAGATTTGTTCATGTTAAAATCCTTAAAAACTTCTACACTTATAACGAGATAAACATAATATATTCAGACATGGAAAATAAAGAAAATAAAGAACTGAACGCAAAAAGTTCATGCAACGCGAACAAATCTATCGATGTTATGTTATTTTTAATTGGTATCGACTGGGTAACATCATAAAGACAAACGATTACATATAAAGATATAGACGATCTAACGTACTCTTGTATCAGATTCTAATAATTTCTAATTTTGTTATATAATATAAAAAATATTAAGGAATCAAAATATATA
>Ga0157363_1002579_pt1 | contig 16063 bp, 11 predicted proteins | sample AttsexASBM1_FD_111477 | JGI IMG/M metagenome (GOLD analysis project Ga0157363, IMG submission 111477) | Fungus gardens microbial communities from leaf cutter ant in Ribeirão Preto, State of São Paulo, Brazil - Atta sexdens ASBM1 | ecosystem: Host-associated > Fungi > Mycelium > Unclassified ...
CAAATCGATTAATGTTTCTATGGGGTTATGTTGACAGATGCCCAAGTTTATTGTATGACGTCTATGATCTATTTATTTCGATCACCACTTACCGCTAAAGCCATCTATAGGAAAACGGCGGAAGCAAAGTACATCTAATACTTTCGATCATCTCAAACTATCGCATCACTCACAATCATGATTTTGATTGGAATAATGTGAAGATTTCTTGATTTTGAATTCTCTTCTAACAAGAGGATAATATCTGAACTAGTACATACAAAGAAACAGCAAAAATCTATAAAACGACATGGATTCCTTTCCTATACTTATCTTGCCATACTAGAACTCTTAATTCCCTTAATTCTAGAATTCGCACTTCTCTCTTCCCTCCTTTTTGTCTTATGTCCCCTCCTTTTATCTTTCATTCTTATTTTCCTTTCCCTATTTCTAATTTTACTAAAGTAGTCTGGATTTGCCTAATTCAAATCAACGATCGTTTTCTATCTGTCATATATGTAAAGGAGTTCATTATTTTGAATATAATTACTAAGAATAATTATAATCATAATAAAATTTATAACGAACAATTGGTGTGTACTCGAACTAACATAGATATATATATCTTTTTAATTTTTATTTATTCTTATTTTACTTAAATTTTTGTTGCATTTTTATATGACTAAGATACTTTTTTTTTCTTTTTTCTTTCATTATATTCTATTCATAAACATAACGTCTATGAATAAACCAGAATAAAATTAGTAATATAACTAATTTTATTCTGATCTTTACAAATTTAATTTTATTTTCTGACTTATCAGAATTTTCTGACGTTGTAATATTATTTGTCAATTATAACAGTTAAACTATAATGGATTTTCCGAAATGCGAGTGCATGGCATTACAAGTAAAACGTCTATCATCTTCCTTGGAACGATTCATTATGACACCGATATGATGACCGATTCGATTGCCATCAAACAACTACATACCGTAATTGCCATAAATAATTTCTTTTTGCATTTACGTTCTAAATCAATTACGTACATATTTTAATTTTTATGTTAATAACATTGAAGATGATTTCATGATAAATCTAAACATTTATCCTTGTTATATGCAAGGTGTCTGGAAATAATCGCCAAATATTTCATGGGCAGGTAGAATGGACTAAATTGAATCGAAAAGTCCTCTATCATTTTGTAAGTTTCCCCAATAGTTAACGAAATATTAACCCTTAAAGATTGTCAAATATACGCGCCCGCCCGGCCTATTACTGCGAAGTGTATACGCCTACCGTTCGCTTAGCGCGTAGGCCGTGGAGAGCGGGGATAGCCTGGCAAGCGCGCCGTTTGAGCTATGAAGACTTGCGGCGTTGCGCGGCGCGGGGCGCTTGTCAGCCAATCCCCAACTCCTCGCGCGGCAAGCTGATGGCGAATAATCGGCGCTTTAGAAATTAATATTTAGAAAATCGGGAAATAATCGAAATCTTTTTGAGAACTCAATTTAGTTCGCTCTAAAGTGTACATACAGAAAAATGTTACACATGTATAAATATGACTTATTTTGAATAAATAATAAATATTTTAAAAGAGTATTTGATAATTTTATTGACAACGTTCGTGAATAAGATAGAGCGGATTAAACTGAGTCGAAAAGTCTTTAACCATTTTATAATTTTCGCAATATAATTAACAAGATATTAATTATTAAAATATTGGTTTTCAAGAATTTTTTCTCAAGTACTATCAACTTTACAGAAGAAAAACAGCAAGAGATAAAAATTGTTTATTTTGTTTTCTCTAGAAATCTTTTTAGAATTTTTTAATAAATCAACCTTTTAGTACTGCATTTTTTTATTAGCAATTATTTTTACCAAAATGAAATTATATTGCAAAAATTATAACATGATTAAAGACTTTTTGACTCAGTTTAGTCCGCTCTATCTTATTCACGAACGTTGTCGGTAAAATTATCAAATACTCTTTTAAAATACACTTATTATTTATTTAAAATAAGTCATATTTATACATATGTAACATTTTTCTGTATGTACGTTTTAGAGCGAACTAAATTCTCAAAAAAATTTCAATCATTTCTCGATTTTCCAAATATTTCTGAAGCGCCGATTATTCGCCATCGCGATTATTCGCCATCAGCTTGCCGCGCGAGGAGTTGGGGATTGGCTGGCAAGCGCGCCGCGTACCGCCGCAAGCCTCTATAGCTCAAACGGCGCGCTTGCCAGGCTATCCCCTCTCCCCACGCGCTAAGCGATCGGTAGGCGTATACATTTCGCAATAATGGGCCGGGCAGGCGCGCGTATTTGGCTATCTTTAAAGATTAATATCTCATTAACTATTGAGGAAACTTACAAAATGATAGAGGACTTTTCGATTCAATTTAGTCCATTCTATCTGCCCATGAGATATTTGGCGGTTATTTCCAGACACCTTGTATATAATACAATGTATTATACAAGGTGGCATCAATTTATGATCCCACCCGTTTGAGTAGGTAGCGGTAGGCAGCGGACTGAGTCGAAAACCTCTACCATTTTCCACTGCTCGCAATAGTTAACGAGATATAAACATTTAAAGAGTATGCGCAATCGCCTACTATTGCTGAAGGTATGGCCCACCGAGCGCACGGCGCGCGGGCTGTGAGGAGCGGGAATGGTCTAGCAAACGCACCATTCGAGCTTACAGGCTCGCGGCGGTAAGCGGAGCGGTTGCCCCTCTTCTCGCGCGCCAAGCTATCGATGGTGGATATTTTGCGCTTTAGAAATAATATCACGATTGCGAAAATTAGGAAATGATCAAGAACTGTTGGAAAAAACAGTTTAGTTCGTTCTGAAGCGTGCACATGTATATACAGAAACATGTTACATAAATATTACTTGTTTCAAGTAAATAATAAGAGTATTTTAAAATTATATTATCAAGAAAATATAAATGATATAATCGTTATTCAAAAGAAGAAGAATAAAAATTGCATTCTCTCTTAGCACTAAAATGATATTTTTCTTCATTTTTTTACACTGCCGCTCATAAATTTTGATACATAAAATTAAAAATAATTGATAAAACTTTTGCAATTGCTAGTATTTACAAGTGATCTAAAATATGTTTCAAAAATAATACAATTGCTGTTTTATGTCTTAATTTTTTACATGATCATTCGATGAAATTTATGCGGATATCCGAACTTCCACGGTAGTGTAGAAAACTGCAGAAAAATATCATTCCAGTACTAAGAGAGAACGCAATTTTTATTTTTCTTCTTTTGAATAACGATTGAGTAACGATCATTACGCAGAATATTTTCTTGATAATTTTAAAATACTCTTATTTACTTGAAACAATAACATTTTTCTGTATACGTATATATGCACGCTTTAGAACTAAACTGAGTGTTTTCCAACAGTTCTTGATCATTTCCCAATTTTCGCAATTGAGATATTATTTCTAAAGCACTGGATATAATATTTGAACGCGGAGAGTGGAGCAAGTACCGCCGCGAGCCTCTAATAAGGGACCATCTCAATTTGTACAGCAAGTTAGTGAAAATCCTTGATATCAGTGAAAGTTGATAACATAAGATATAAATTAAGGAAAATGGCGGGACTATATCAGCATCTAGTCAGAACTTGTGCTAGTATGACATTTCGGCTTTCTATACTACTTACTACCAGCGCGAATTCTGATTAGCTGCTGCTTTTCCGTTTTCTGCTTTTCCGCCAAAGTGTGAACGCGTTCTTATTTTGTTATTACAATCTCATAGTGACGTCATATTTTCGTCCTGATTATTATTGTGTCTATGCAATGTGAATGTGACTCTTTGCTATAGAAATAGCATCACGCGCGTTCGTGCACTTTTATACACATATATATATATATATATATATATATATGTATATGTATATACGTATGCATTCCTGACAATAGCATTTTTAGTTTCATGCGATGCACAAGTTTACCTTATTATACCGCGATAATACCATCCGTCTTGTATCTTGTACTTCTTTTCTTTTTCTTCTTAACTCTACTTTATATCATTATTATTTCTTTACATAGATACGTTTAATTAGCTCCTCTCAACGCGTATTATTCCGCGTCGCATGACGCTCTTTCCTTTCGAAATTTCGTACTCTCCTCACTTGGAAACGTATCATTTGAGAAGTGCGCTCAAGATCACCTCTATCCGATCGACCGATCATCTATTATTGGCTAACCAGCAAGGAAAATTTCTCCATCTCCTTCATTTGTTTACGAAATCTTCAATTCATTCCATCTAATCCTTCATCAAGTCCTTTTGCAATCTTTCTTTTTTATTATCAATTTTTCTTTTCGTTTTTTTTTTCATGCTAGAAAAAGAACATTTTTGAATATTGAGATCATGCATTTTCACGGTACGTGCTGCGCGGAATTCGCGTACAAAAATAATAGACGAATTTTTATTGATCTTTTATTGTGGCACATATTTGCTCATGAATTTCGATATTCTTTCATTGTATCCATTCTTCGTTCGATTTATTTGGGATCTGGTTTGTAGTCCAATTACTCTTGCACTTCATTTACTTTTGTACATTTAGTTAATTGTTTTGGTTTTGTTTATCGCAATGGAAACACACATTAGCAATTGTAATAAATTTACACAAATTTAAGAAAGCTTGGACCAAATAAAAGAATTCATCCAAATTCAACCAAATAAAAGAATTCAACCGACTACAAGGAAGAATTTCTTTGGAAGAACTTCTTCCTTGGCAAGGACAAGAAAAGGGCAATGAATAACATCGTGACATATTATCATTTCCAATTTCAATCATGATCCACAGTTGAAAAGCTTAAAACGATGGTAGAACGAAAAAATCGAAGCATTATTCCATGAAGGAATTAAACAAGATAATTTATTAACAGTTTCTAGATGATCGTAGCAATAACAGAATTGTAACAGATCGAATGCTTCGACTTTGGGCAATGAAGCAAAAAAGGAATCTATTAGGCAATGAAATAGCAGAGAAATTTGTTATCTCGAAAACGTGGTTATATAACTTCAAGCGGAGATTCAACATAGTGTCACGTAATATTACACATAAAGAAAAGGAAAGAATTGGTTTAATGATGATGCAAAAAGAATCAATATACGAGAGAAGTTTCTTGAGGAAGTGAAAGAAGTGATGCGGAAAGTTACGCATCAAGTTATCAACATTCAGTCGAGATTTGATAAGGAGAATGTGCAATGTGGACATTGCACACTCAACATTAGAGATCTAAAACAGATATATTCCCAAATAGGATCAAAAAATACAACCACTCGTATCATGATCATGCCAATGGTCAGCATGAGTCGATTAATGGACTTGTTGTAAGTAAAAAGTCAAGAAATACACTCGAAGACGAAACGTTATTGCTTTCCTGATAATACATTCATTCCACCAAACATTGTTGCATTTCCAGGTTCATCGGCAATAATGAACAATTATGATTTGAAGATCTTTTTACGTCAATTTTATTATTGTTTGAACAATTAAAGAGAGAAAATGTCATGAATTGTTTTCTCCTTTGTGATTCATGGAGTAGCAATAGAAACGATGACATTTTTTATGAGATTGCAATTGAATTTCCCGAAATTAAAGTAAAGAGAATGCTTATTCCTCTTGGCACTATTGGTATTACACAACTACTTGATGTTCTTTTTCCGACCACATAAAGTATTTGTACGTTTTGTTTCTAATTCCCTTGAAATTAGCGAAATCAAAATATGGCAACGCAACAATTACTTCAAGTTGCAAGCTTTTTCTCATTTTCAGTTCTAAGCACTACGATTCCAAGACATAATCAAGTATGCCTTCTATAAATCTGGTTACATGTCAGAGTGACCTGGAAAATTTATCACGCCGGTAGATTACTGTTTTCAGTTTTGATAGCTTGGAAAATTATTCATTTCAAGATTGCTCCTTTATATCTGATTTCAAGTGAGTTCATTGCTGCAAATACTTTTGTTTTCAACATTGTATTATCGATGAATTACACATCAATTGTAAGTAATCATTTATGTCTGGAAAATTCTTATGAAGAAAAGATTTGTAACCAGTGTTCTGAAAACATTTTATTGTCAACGTCAGTTGTAAAGTTATGCTATTGTTGTGTTTCACGGCAACGGGTTCAGGATCCAGCACTTCAGGAGTTGCGTAAAAACTAACACTCATTTATGTATTTTTTAAAAAACAATTAAAATAAAGTTCTTTATTCAAACCACAGACACAAGTTTTTATATTTTACAATATCTCTTTTATTATTTCCTGCGGATGCATTTGTTTCGAATGGGCAGAGAGACGCGATGCTAACGAGAATTAATGATCATTGCCTTTTAATATACAGTACAGTTTTAATATACAGTATAAATATTTCATTAGTATATAAAAAACATGAATGTTTTCATTGTCTAGAATATATGTTTATTAAATATTTTTATATACATAAATAACAATATAAACTTGTATTATACGTTTTAAATAATATTATAGTCATTTTTTTCGATTTTTAAAAATGTTTCTCATCTTTATAACGCACAAAAAAATCAGGAAGAGTCCAGCTGACGAAGGCAAAATCTTAATCGATCCAATCGGTGAAGACCGGACAAGATCGGACTCGATTCAGTCTGCGAAGGCAAGATCAAGATTGGTCCAATCGATGAAGTTAGTAAGATTGAGATCAATCCAACCAGCATGCAATAATCATTTTTGCATTATGGATCAATAATTATAGCATATCTGATGCCCTATGTGCATTTAAGATTGCATCTAGTAGCCGAGTTGAAGAGTATTTAACATTATCTTGGTATCTCGCATAGGCTAGAAACCATAGCATAGCTGTATAAGACATTACCCAATCAGCAGATAATGTTTTTTTAATGTTTTTTAAACTTTTATTTCTCATTAATTTTACATTTTTCATAATTCCATTTTTCGTTTCTAAAATTCATTAAGTTAACGTATATTTAACGTTTATTGAACATTATTTTACATTATAATTCTTCATTTCAAATGATTGAAAAAATATTATTTAAACATTTGTTTAATGTTTATTTAATGTTTATTGTGAATTTATTTTTTATTTGAAATAATAGTTCGAAAAACATTTTTTAAATGTTTATTTATAATACATATATATATATATTAATATTTATTTAACATTAATTATTCATTTGAAATAAAGATTTAAAGAAATATTTTTTAAACGTTTGTTTAACATTTAGTAAATTTTCATTTAACATTAATTCTTTGTTTGAAATAATGGTTCAAAAAAATATTTATTCAATGTTTATTAAATGGTTTTTAGACGTTTATATGACATTTATTAAATATTTATTTTTTGTTATTTATTTATTTAAAATATGATTAAAAAAACATTTATTTATCTGACGTTTATTATAAATATGTAGGAAATATTATTTCCTGAAACTCAAATTAATAAAAAACGGGTCGAAATAATAAAATAATAGAAGGGAAATTAAGACAATATAAATTGCGTTAAGTACCATATCATATATGGACAATAAGAAGAACTGTGTATCGATAGTTGTAAGTGACGGATAACCCAATCACCAGATCACAATTAATTAAATGTTTTAAAATTTTTTATATTGATTTTATATTTGTAGATTTCCATTGTAAAAAGAATATTTAATAAATTTTAAAATAATTGAAGATGGCTCAAAAATATAAAATATAAATAATAGAGAATATAAGAGACACAACGATAGATGTTTATGAAAGTCATATATTTAAAATTATCATATAAAAACGTAGATGTTTCTGTCCCTTGAAAATTTGACCATCATCAATACATCAAGATGACAAAAAATTAATTTATTAAGCAAAAATCGCAAAAAGATGATAAGACAATATCCAGATGACAAATAAAAAAATTTATACATAAAATTCAAATGATTGCTAGTCAAAAAGATGGTAAAACAATTTTCCAATCGCTTATGGTATATACGAGTTAATAGAGTAAGTTGTAGTCCAGAAAATGAAATTAATCAATATTTAAATGCTTCTGATGAATAATCTGTTACGTTTATTCTGATTTCTTTTTAAAGGAAGAATATGGAATTTTCAGATTCTAAATTTTAAATTAAAAGAAAAGAATACGCTTTTAATAATTTAACTTTTACCATAATTATTCGTGAAAATCAGTCTAAATATTGACAATTGCTTACATATTTTTTGACACAAATCCTCGCAAACTCGGTTAACACACAAACTGTAACTCGGAGTAAGTAATACAACTTAAAAGGTAGGATGATTGGAAGCATTGGTAAGAATCATTGCTGACAAAAACCGTAGCTAGCGACAGTCTTTATATATTGTGAAAGGAAAGGAGAGGAAATAAAAGTGAAGAGAGTAATTCTATGTGTGTAGAGGGGCTTTTTTCAATGATTGATAGGAAGATTTCAGGAAAGCGTTCTGTGTTACTTTGTTTATTTAAGCCTTTGTGACAAGAAATAACAGACAAAGAATTTGCAGGTTTTTCGAGATCGTTTACGTGTTCTTTTAATCGCGTCTTTAGTTTCCTTTTTGTTTGTCTTACATAAGAATAATTGCAATCAAGACAGTTTATTTTATAAACGACATTTGAATGATCTTCTTTTTTAGTTTTATTTTTGCCTGTTTTAATGAAAGTATTCATACAATTCAATAGTTTGTAAGCTATATTGAAGTCGAATTTTTTTGTAATAGATTTAAGTTTTTCAGAAATTATTAAAGTAAGGAATGGTGAAATACTTTTTAGTAATCCTGGAGGAATCCGAGTTGGCAATATCTTTATGTTCCTTGATATTTTCGAAATTACTTTTGAGAAACAATGCCTTGATTCTGTTATTTATAGTTATAGTTGTGAATCAAAATTCGGATGGGTATTCATTTTTTGGAGAATATTGATTAGAGAAATAATATTATCCTCATGAAATGGATGAGAAAGAAATTCTATCTAATTGCTCAATTACAACATCTCTTTTGTGTTCAACAGGATGATTAGAAAAAAAGTTTAAAAGTATCTCCCAGAATTTAGGCTTCCTGTAATTGTCAAAAATGATTCTCCCATTCTCAATTAACATTCTACATTAAGAAAATTTGTACCTCTACTATCACCGTATTCGACAGTGAATTTAATTCTTACCATGAAAGATTGTATTAATATGATCATTTGGAGCTGCAATAATAATGTCATTCACATAGCGATAGTAAAGTGGAATATGTGTGATTAGTGTCTTAAATATGTTGCATTCCAAGTCTTGTATTACTACATCCGCTAGAATTGGAGAGAGAGGAGGTCCCATAGGCAGACCGAATATTTGTTAATAAATTTCGTCATTAAATTTAAAAAAAGTGGACTTTAGAATAATTGAATTACTATTTTAAACTCGCGGAAAAGTATTATCGTGTTATTGCATATCAAAGCATTGAGCCTTGCCAATTCCTCGAAAACACAAGAAAAATAGTGCTGGAAGAGATGTTATTCAGAAACATGATAATATCAAGATAAACACTATTTTAATGACGAATTTGAATCATAAATGCGTGAATAAAAGTGTTAATACAAAATTATGAACTCTTCCGTTCCTCTCATTTAGAAGAGTGGTACTAGTTGCGTGTCATAGAGCCTATCCTGACATCGCTGGAGGAATTTCAGGAGCGCGATAGCGAGTGTACTGTCGCGTATTCTGAATTTGACCGTGAACGTGAACAAGTTCAATCCGTTATACGCGAGATACCATATCGAACTCTCACGAGAAATTAAAATGAAGAGAGCGATAATCATGCAATCTTTAGGTAATGCATGTTTCGCATGGTCGGTGGTAGCCGCTTTAAAAAGAGTACGAAGCGAATCATCATATCCGCATTGTTCTACAGTGCAAATCTCACAGGCATCCAGTTTTCAATGATGTTGAGTCAAATTAAAAGTCTCAATCAATGAGGACATCTCCATCAATGTTTACATTATCGAGAAGCAAAAAAAAATTCTTCCATTACGGCTCACCGACCGAAAGAGAGAAAACACGTCAATCTCATCTAGTGCAGGATCCATGTAACGATAATACAGGGTATTTTGTATAGATCAAGGATTTATCTCGCCTTATGAGATCGCAAATTACAGTAATAAAGAATAGAATATATTTCTGTGATAGGTTTGTATATATTTAAAAAAGAAAAAATTATAAATATATTCAGCAACATTATTTTTTAAATAAATAAAAATAATAAATAAATAAATAATAATTAAATAATAAAAATTTGTATTATTTTCCAAATGCCTGCACTATTTTCATACAAGCACGAAATTAAAGATCCACGCAATAGACTGTGGAAAATTTAACAACTGCGCGATTCGGTTGCTCAGTGAGGACAAGTGGTTGAGTTTGAGCAACCACTGCAGGAAGGAACGTGTACCGATTTATGCCAAGCTAGAATGCTCTCTAGAGAAGATGAAAATGAACATGGAAATAGTTATACGTATCAGCAATCGGATATTTAGCTTAGCATACTATGTCCAATGCTCGTACTCATTATGTATGTATCGGTCGCGATAACGATTGCGTCGCATGATTCGCCGAGGAACTTAAAAATTTAACGAATAGTGTAGAGTCTATACTTTCGGTCAATGTACCATACCAGTTTTTACGTGAAATGATTGGCAAAAATTTAACCACACACCGCCATGCGAAAAACCGTTCGCGTCGAATGATATGCGGATACACGATCATTGCCACCGGGCAATACAGAGGCCCAGCGCATTCAAATTGTAACTTGAATTACAAAGATTCATATTGCATTCTCGTAGTTTTTCATAATTTATCGAAATACGATGTACATTTTATTATTAGGATATAGTTACCGCGTATGAAGGACAGAACTACTTCCCATAACTAAGATACATAAAGAAAAATACATTTACAAAATATGTTGATAGCACCAAAAATAAACAAAAGAAAACTTGTGTAAAAATATGTTTTATAGATTCAACAACTTGTACGATTGGGCAATGTGTCAACTATTGCCATACGCTGATTTTCGCTGGATCGACGACATAAACAATTTTACGTTACGACTATCGCGATAGATTCATCGACGTTACGTTCTTGAGATGGTTTTGGGGTATCCGCAACATCTCTATGATGCTACTCCAATCTACCGTTTTGTCCAAGAGAAATCATCCGGCAAGCGAGAGGAGAAGCTCTTCGCGACATTGTATGATAAAAAGAGTTACGTCATATTAGGTGTGGTAAAAAGAAATCCATTATTTTTCCATTCAATTTCATGCAAAAATAATGGATTTCTTTTTACTACACCTAATATATTATCACAATCTGCAGCAATGTACTCGTCACGGTCTCGGCATTACAAATTCATCGTATACTGCAATTCGCGCAATCTCCATGGCTTCGCGAATACATCCAACTCACTACAAATTTAGAACTTTAGCAAATAATAAGTTCAAGAAAAAACTTATTCAAATTAATGAACAACGCGGTTTTCGGCATGGAGAATGTGTGTAACTATGTTAATGTGCGATTCGTAATGTGTTGGGATGGAAGTAGAGGCAATGATCGCGAAACCAAATTTTCACAGAAGAAGCGTTTTTTCCGAGAATCTAGTCGCAATAGAAATGTGGAAACTCGAGATAAAGTTCGACAAATTGATGCACGTAGGTATGCCTCGATATATCTAAAACGTGTTTGTATGAATTTCACCACAAGTACATATTACCGCTCTTTCATGAAAATTGAATAAAGATATGTACACTGACACAGGCAGTCTAATTTATTACATCAGGTGTGACGATACGCTGTTATGAAACACGATATGAATCGATTCACTAGCAATTATGCCATCGACAATGCTTATGACATTCTGCTCATCCGTATATAAAAAAGTTCCCCTTTAATGAAAGATGAAAACAACGATCATGACTGAATTCGGGCTTAGAGCAAAAATATACGCCTTGCGCGTCGATGGCAAAAAAAATATCAACAAAGCAAAGGACGTGTCATCAAAAGCAATGTTGTAGCGAGATCAATAATTCAATGATTATATGCGGTGTTTGAATGACGCAATTGAAATGATGAGCAAACAGTCGTGCAAGATCGAAATTGCACAAGTATACACCATATCCGAAACGAAAATCGCGCTGAGTACGACGATAAGCGGTACATTTCTTCAGAGTCCACCGACACGCTGCCATGGGAATATTATAAAATATTATTATAAAAAATTCATTTCTTTTTTTCATATTTATGTATTTTTTTATTATTGTTAATAAAAACACATGTATATGATGTACACATGTATATGATGTTTACTATGTATATTATGTATAGTATGTATATTATGTATAATATGTATATTATGTATAGTATATATGATATGTATGTACGTTGGTACGTATGTATATATACATGTATGTATATATATATATATATATATATATGTACGTATGCATCTGTAATATGTGTGACATATAATGTGTAACATGTATAATGCATTTATATTTACATAAAGAAAAAATAATTATACAATTTGTAATAAATTTTATTTTTATAACACACTATCCTTGTGTATCCAAGAGTTGCAAATCAACTGAGCGATTTCACGTAAATCTTATCTCCTTTTTTATGTAACCTTTTCAATTAGATATACGTCGGGATTAGTGATGCAATGCAACTCATATAGAATCATTCCAGCGACCGGAATTCTCCTTTTCCACGATAATCTTTCAGTAGATATGTCATTATTAGTTTTTTGTACTTTGACGATTCTAAACACTTCCGTGGTCCAATTTGACGTATAACCTTTCTCAAAGATCGCCTTGAATTTGCTCACCAAGTCATCCTCTTTGAATCGCGGGAGTGCAACGGCCTGGTTACTGTACATCGTGTTTAAGAGTTTGTCAGCAATTATAGAAATCACATCGATGGGCCGCATACTGATAGTTTGATACTTTCGCATTGTACTTAGACTCGAGATGCGGTAACAGTCGATCCATTTATAATTTTTATTGTGCGTAAATTGTTTCAACATATCATTTTTCAACGTACAATTGAACCCTTCAACGACAGATGCCTTCATTATGAAATATGTTGAATAATGATTTATGTCGTGTTTTTTCAGGAGTTTTTGCACATTTGTGTTGTAAAATTCTTTTTCCATATCGATTTGCAAATTTTTCGGACATCTTTCATCATCTTGAATTATCTTTGCGATCGCTGTCATTTCATTTCCACTCTTGGTTTTCAGCAGTATGGCCTATGCATGCTTATTCAACACATCGATAATGGTGAGAATGTAATGATAATCTTTGTTGAATCGTGTGTAAGGGCACATCTCGACCACATCAGCTTGCCAGGTCATCGTATCCGTAAACTATGACATGTCTGCTTGGAAATTTTTTTCTCGCCGGAGCATGCAGTTCTTCCATCAATCGCCACTTTTCGAGGCTTTTCTTCTCAAGCATGTTATGTTATAATTATTGCTGTATAATGCGTATTCGATGTTAATTAAAATAACTGTATATCCCATTTCAATTTATAATAAAGCCAGCTTTATGAAATTCTTTGATAATAGACAATATTTCGTTATCATGGACATTGTGACCTGCATGATGCGAGGTCTCAAACATTTGGAAACAATCTACTCGTTAAGATCGACTCAATGAACATAATCGAATTGTCATTTAAGGTTGTGATGCATGGTATTACTCCTTTTCCGACTCTGACTTGTTGTTTAGATTCCTAACGCATGGCATGCCCGTTCCAACTTGTATTTTATCTGACACCAAGGATGCTATTATATTTGTATCCTTTGCTCCCCACTATTGAATTATTTGCTTACTGCGCATTCGTTGTCAACAGTTTTATTTTTTACGCTAGTTTATCATCCTCTGTGTAAATAGTGTCATTGGAGATTCTTTTGAAAATTAATTCGTACAAACCATGTGTACCTTTATACTTTACTCTACGATCACAAAGTCATTCGTGTTTACATCGAAATATTTGTCGCCGAGCATCGTGCTGTTGTCGCTAAGGTATATGCCATAAACGTAATCGATTTCCTTTTCTCTGTCACCGAGAAGCACGTTTACGTATTTTTGTCCAAGTGCCCTCAATTGATTATGCAACTCCTCATGAACTTGTCGCGTTTGCAAAGATTGTTTAACTAACATTTCAAGCGATTCATTGGGCGTTTCATAAACGTCTTCACTTGAGGGAACGTGCGTTCGTATGATAATTCATGTGGTTTAGGCGATAATTGGAATTCGACATAACGTTCAATTCTTTTGTACGTTGCTTTTTAGACGACGTTAATTGTAATGTTAATTGAAACCATGAATTATCCATCCAGAAGCTATCATCATCATAATTTTCATCATCATGAACATCTTCATTATCTTCAAGTTTTCTTTTCTTAATATTTTTATCCTTTACAACGTTGACTTCTTTCTTAATTGGTTGGAATTCATCATTAGCGGTGTACTCGACAATCTATTTTAAAGATTCGACGATAGTATTTCTCCAATGCTATATCTTCATCTATTTTTAAAGCCGATTTTTAAAGCACGATATTTTTTACGAATCAAGTCACTCGTTTTCGTTAATTTGTTTTATCCTCTCGCGATCCTTGAATTCTTTGCTGTTATCCATGTTACACTCGACACATATTACACTGAAAGGAAATGTGTAGTTGACATATATTGACAATGACATAAATATATCGTACTAACCAGGTATCGCATACTCGTTAAATCCTTTTTTATATCGTCCATTCGTATGCACATTGTCTATCACTATGAATCCATACTTTTGTTGTCAACAGCAACGATATAATTCACAGAAATTCTCGTAAGACATATCGGTATTTACATGATCATTGTATACATGTTTCAGATTGGTATCGTCCTGTGAACAGGATCAACAGATTTACATTATCGCATATAAGATGATTCGGATATTTTTGCGTACGTCTGACACAGATCGAAGTAGTCGACGTCCGCCCTTCGCAAGTGTCGACCATTCACAAAGTACTTTCTGATCACGCCTTGCTTGTCGCTCGCTATCGAAGACAAAAATGGAATTTGGAAGCGTCTCGTTCGATACTACATCGTTATTGGAGAATATAAAATAATCAATTTTTTCAATCGCTAATAAATTCTCCAAGTATCAGTATTTTGGTTATTGACTTCGAGTACACATTCTTGAAACATGCCATGTGGACTTTCCAACAAACTTATCAACATGCTGCAGTTCAATGAACTGTAGATGATTCCGCCGATATAGAAATCGGCAGCATGTTTCCATGCTTGTGTATTTCTTTTTCAATCTGTACTTTATTGTTGATTAATCATGATTTTTTGTCTGTGTCTTTGATTGTCTGCGATTATCGCACGAACTTCATGCTTTTTATCGGACAACTGTGATGTACATAGTTTAACCGCCAAAAGGTTGGAATATATATCGAAAATTATTTTGCTACGAGAATTTAAAAATTACATAGATCCCACAGATCAACTGTAGGACCGATTATCCGCATATAAAGACTGATTCAGAGATTCAGCAATATTATCGATGCTTGAAACATTATAATTTGCCCTGCCATGGATCGCATATTGATGGTCCAGCACTATTTATAAGAAATTGTAGCAAATGTCAACAACAACAACAACAACAAGAAAAGGTTGCGATTTTTTAAATCACACGATAAACGCACTTCCGATCGAGTTGTATATCCACGGATCAATTTTGTGGTCCAATACATATTTAGAAAAGCGATTGGCTAGAGACGATCGAGGCATTAACATAGCTTATTCGCAGAACAAAGATCTCACGAAACGATATGTAGCTAACAAAATATTCGCTGAGGAAGCGCGGAAATGGATTACCGCGAAAGATTCGACTCTTGGAGACAGAGCTGCTGTCACAGCTGTTTAGGCGGCTATGAAAGTCAAAACGAAAATTGGTATGGGAATGAAAACGAAGAAGAAAAAGTCGAGGAAAAAATAAATATTATCGGCAAAACGCGATGGCA
>Ga0157363_1002581_pt1 | contig 16060 bp, 7 predicted proteins | sample AttsexASBM1_FD_111477 | JGI IMG/M metagenome (GOLD analysis project Ga0157363, IMG submission 111477) | Fungus gardens microbial communities from leaf cutter ant in Ribeirão Preto, State of São Paulo, Brazil - Atta sexdens ASBM1 | ecosystem: Host-associated > Fungi > Mycelium > Unclassified ...
CTTGCCATGGATTACTAGCAAGTTTACAATTGTAAAAGTAGTACTTGTAAGTGCGACACGTCGGCATTTTTATTTCTTCACCGTGACTCGCCTTACTATGCTAACTCGAGGATGATGGATGAAGGGTATAAGTATGTACTCTGCGACGGTCAAGACATCCAAGAACATTCCGCGATATCAGCAAAGTCTTTTTTTCAAATAAATGAAACGTGCCTAGAAATGGTATACGAAGTCTAAATGTTAAGCACGTTTCTCTTTAATCATCTTCTCTAATATTAATACAAATTCTAAGAAACCTCCTCGAGATTTAAGATGCGAGGGAAACGCCCGTATCTCTTAATCGAATCTTCGAAGATTCTTTTTTTTCGTGCGACAGTCAAGATCGCAACGAGGACGGCAGAAACAAAGCGTAGTCGTTCGGTCTCGCACGAGAAACGCGCGTCCCGGGGTTATGTGCGGACACGTTAACTGGAGGGTGATCGATGAGCAGATTACTTTGCGGGTCCATGCGGCAACGGATGTTGGGAACGAGCGCGTTCTGTGCGCCAACAAGAACGAGAGAGAGAGAGAGAGAGAGAGAGAGAGAGAGAACGAGAAAAAAATCGCGGCCTTTCTCGTACTCGCCGATATACGCGAGCTCTGCTTCACCGCGCCGCGCTCCGCTCGCTTTCTCGCTCGCTTGCACCGACAGGAATTTCACCTACAACCTTTCGACGTCGAGGCTGCACGCCAAGGTTTGGAGAGGACCTTGTTATTAATCACGACGCTGCCATCTCCCAGAGCAACGTTCGCTCGTTAGCCGGGGGATGGAGAGGGAGAGGGACAGCGGGTACCGTGGTTTGCCCGATGAGGGACGAGAAGGAGAAGGAGAAGAAGAGAGAGAGGGTGGGCCATCTCTTAATTACTTCCGCGCCAATTAACACCGCCTCGAATAAAGAAGGGGTACTCCACCACCAATAGGAGCGTGGTTCTGAAAAAGCCAGCTGGTACGAAAATGCTCGCGATTTAATATGAAGTGCACGAGTCCGCGTGCTCTCGCGAAATCGACATACGTCGCCGAGTTTGGAACCCTCGTCAAATTCGTTTATATACTTATATATATATATATATACATATATATGACATGATTAGACTTTATCGTTCCATTCAGGGTAATCTTTTTTTCATTCTCGAACTCAATTAATTCTTCAACTCATTTATTTATGATAACAATTAATTTTACAATTAACAATTAATTCTACATAAATATGCAATGCAATAACAATGTTATTTTTATTGAATGCCTGTTTCAATAAATTGAAATGCGAATTATACATGTATCATTCTTCTAAAGAACGTAATGAAAGGAAACGTGAGAAACAATATACTGGGAACGTTGTGTATGCGTCTTAAGACGATATATAATTGCGAGATCAGGCATACTTGAGCAAGATTCCGTTTGTAACTTAGCCGAGCGTTTCGCGAAGTTAGTAACAAAGTAAGCTGGTCACGTGCGATGGTAGTTCGGTGGATGAGGGAAAGCTCGAGACACATAGAAAGAAAGAGTCGGCGAATGAGTGAGCGAGTCGAGATAACCGAGAGGGATCAGCTGTGGCCTTCCAAAAGTGGAGTCCCATGGGAAGTCAATCAACCGACCTTTCTTCGCTCATCGTGAAGGGGGTGACTTCGCTTGGATCTGACGCTAAAACATACTTCGTAGATACAATTGATAGGCTTTCACTTTATTCGAATGATAGATCGAATTCGTTGGCCAAGATTTTTTTCGAAAAGTAGCTTCGAATATTACGTCGGTGATTACGAGAGATTAAATCATGGATACAGGAAAATTAATCATATATTGAATTCTTTGCAGAAATTTGAAAGTACACGGAAAAAAGAAAGTAGCTGTTGTAACTAAAAACTGCACTAAAAAAAATTTCTGGTTGAAAATGGACGAATCAGAAATTTCTGATTAAATTTATTAGAATTCTAGTTCAGATAACCTCAGAAATTCTGGTTGGTACAATATTTCTAAAAATCTACTAAAATTCTTATTTTTACCAGAATAATTATATTAATCAAAATTCTAGTTATCTCAACTAGAATTCTAATAGACTTAACCAGAAAAATCTGATTCGTCTGTTTTTCATCAGAATTACTATTTAATCCAACCAGACCATTTTTCTCTGTGTGCATATGGTAACTAAATGGCAAGTGTAAAATATAGATAGCTAAAATATAAATATCATAGCTAATGCCTTAGCTGATATCTATAACAGCTATTTCGCTGTAGTTTATAAATTTATAGTTACGGTAGCAAATATATAGGTATATTATATAATCAAGATTAGCTGCGGCAGAGAAAATCTTTTTTTCTGTGTACTTCTTAAGAAGATTCATTTGCTTTTTGGCATAAGATAACAAGACTCGATGAGTTTGTTGTAATGATATGATACATACATGAAGTTTGTTGTAATGAGAAACGGAGAATCTTATATACGATCGACTTTGAGAATTTTCATGCGGACTTGGCGGAATTATTCAGCGGATAGAGATCACTCGTGCATTTTCTCCCGCGTTTAATCACGCGGCAATCGGCTCGCGCGCATAAAGCGATGCGCGGCATAATAAAGGTTAGCCGCGTCGCATACCACGATCACCGGCAATGAAACAACGCGCGCGTGGTGGCCGCGGGGATGTGTGAGAGAGAGAGAGAGAGAGAGAGAGAGAGAGAGAGAGAGAGCGAGAATCAGGGGAGAAGGAAGGGAGGAGGGGTCGGTAGTTCACGCAGGATATGGCGATATCACGGTGTATATGGCGGTCGCGAGTGTGGTGATTCAAAGGGGGCGGTTCGCCGGAGACCTGGGTGCGCACAGCAAGTAGAGGGCGAATTGAGTGTAGAAGGGACGTCGGCGGCGGTGGCAGCGCGGCAGCAGTGGCAGGAGGCGGTGGAGGACGAGAGATGGGAAGGGAGGCAGTGAAACGTGAGTACGAAGGGTGGCGGGAGGGGTTTCGGTCGGGTAAGGGGATGGGTTGGCGATTGGCATTTAATTAGCGGCCGGATGACCGCCGCCGCCTCCGGATCAATACGCCGCCCCCGGGGGCAGTGTGCAGGAGGCAGCGATCCCCTTTCGACTCTCCCGCGTCTCTTCCTCCTCCTCATCACCTCCTCCTACTTTCCACCTACCGACCCCTTTGCTCCGAACAGAGTACACCGGCCAGAACCGAACTCGTTTGCTTCGTCTGCCGGGCGAAACCCTTTTGCTCTCCACCCACTACCAGGGTGGAACGAAATAGAAGCGAGTGGTGAGGAAGACTGGGAAAGGGACGAGGAGAGGGTTGCGCCGCGAGAGAGGTTTCTGCCGCTCCTTAACCTAACCTCCTGACCGAGCACCACGTGCGGGGAATATCCGGAAGCACTTTGGCAAAATAAAGAGAGCCGGCCGGATAAGTACCGTGGATCTTTTCGCTTCGCGTTTACGAATCCAGAAGAGAGACCGGCTATCGTCCTCTCTTCTCTCTTTTTGAGTTCGTTTTCCAGGGAGACGCGGAAATCGAGATATAGCCGTATTCCTGTATCCGATATTTCGGGTTGACGATACGCAATTATACCGTACCAAATAATTGTCATTCGAGACGCCACTGAGAAACTCATTTAGTCGAATGAAGTAAAATTTGATTGAATCAATTAAATCTCTTGTTTCGTTATGGGCAAACAAATGTATAGATTATATGGTTAAACAAAAAATTTCTTTGATTTGAACATCATTTTTTGAAATCGAATAAATTCTTTTATTTAAACCTTTCTTTCTGAATGTATCATAAAAACTTGGTTCAATAAACCAAATTATGTGAAACAAAATTTGTAATTGACATCTTATTTAAATTTTGTTCACTAAACCAAATTTGTAAGTTAATATTATCAGATTTTCCAATCAAATTATTTTATTGCGTCAATTAAAACATTCGTTTGTCTATCCAAACAAGAGATTTGATTGATTCAAATCAGTTCAATCAAAGAAATAAAATTTTATTAAATCAACTGTTTCTTTTAATACAAGTGAAAGAAAAATGCATATAAATAATTGTACATTTAATTGTATATTTTCTTTTTTACAAAATTACAATAAAATTAAATATATTCTTCCTTACAACTTCCTTACACACATTTTTTTATTATTTAACTGAAATCACATTTTTATGTAATTAATATGTTATATATTATATTATGTATTTTATATTATATATTGATATGTATGCTAAATATAAAATATACGTAACATATATTAGGATATATAATATAATAAAGGATAAAGTCCGGTTTTTCATTTTCTGGTTAACTTGTGTTTAGGTTTAACTTGATGTTTTTATGCAATGGACTTCATCTATAATTATATCATATGGGGTGAAATATCATGATTAAGTTTAACTGCAAGTTAATTATATGATAAAAAATTGGCCTAAGTAATTTATTATTTCTTCGCCTATGTATTATCTTTTTCTAACTCGTCATTGACTGCTGACCGTTAGAGAAATTTAGCACAACGAAAACATAAAGTTATCATTCGTGGGCCTACGTGGGTTTCGAATGAATTATCAGAAAGAAGTAGAAACGCGAGAAGTAGATACTACACATATTTTCGAAATGCAAACAGCAATAAAACAGTGATATAAATCGGGGAAAATAAAAGTTTGACGTGCAGCTATTCTCGTATATATTCATCACATCTCGCGATTTTTCTCATAAATCTGAGAGATTCAACTTAAGATTTTGCAATTTCTAATTGAGAACTGATTACATTGCGACTGAATTTCGATTTTTACATAATTTCGATTTTTCGTAAGTTGACTCGAAATTTTTCAAAGATTACGTTTCTGACGTACCACATTGACATCATCTTCGAACAAACTTACGAAGTATTTTTTTATACTTTTTCGACAGTCATGATCTTTGATAGACATCCCGAAGGCCGCGTCGACGGTGAATGTGGTGTTCTATTTGTTCGACTCATTCCGTTACGGCTTCTTTTTTAATCTCGCTACTCTCGAGCGCGCGGTTCGAAAGTGCAAATCGATTCTCCCGTCTTCCCTTCTCGCTCTCGTTCGCGCAAGAGTTAATCACGGTAAACAGACTTCATTGTTCCATAACGCGGCGGTTAAAAAGAGCAGAGGAGCGGCGGCGCATCGGACACGGTGCTCGTGCCAAATCAGTGTTTATGCTTAAAATTATGGCCGCTCGAGTAACAGCCTTTGGAAATATCGCCGTCGCGCTCGGAGGGTTCTCAATTCCGTTGTAGATGCGCAAGACTGACCGGCCATTTACGATTGGCGCCGCGTTCTTGAGAGAATCAGCAGCAGAGCATGGATTGATATGTACGCGCACGTACGTTATTGCCGTAATAATTTACATTGACAGGCCTATCTATATGCAAATGTTCGTATCATCCTCTAATAGCTCGAATTGATATCCGATCGATCAAGGATTACATAAGCTGACCAAAGATCGTCTATCGATGTAACATTGATTTTTAGCGGTATGATTGTATTCATTGGCAAATTTTAGATTATGGCAAAATATCGAAGAAATATAATTAAAAGTATGAACAATACGTTAAATTTAGAACGATAAGAATTAAATAACAGAAAGAATATTATTTCTAGTGCTTGATAATGCAAATTTTTAAATACATTAAAGATCTATCATTCTTGGAGATTATATAGATATTGTCACAAATAAACTGACTTATAAATGACTTTATTTGTATGATTTTATATATATATATATATATATATATATATATATATATATATATATATATTTATATGTTCTTCAAGAACGATTGATCATTAATTTAATAAATAACTGTTGTAATTGTGAGTTTGGAATTGTACAATATTATAATATCGAACGCAAGACATACCTTTGAATTTTGTTTTTTCATCTTTCATAGTACTTTTGTTTCACATGATAACCAAGCCGAAATTTTTACGAAAACTCAACCAGTTCGATCAAGCGGCTCGACAGCACGCACTTACGACCCTTCAACTGCTCATTCCTACGTTATTGCGGACGCTTTTTAAAATGTCAAGCAACGCCCAAGCTCATTCTCTCGTGGAGGTCGCCCAAACTACTTTAATTACACGTTCCGTTCTTAACGTCTTTATATTTCTTCGCGAGTATGCGGAGATCATCCGCGCGGCATCAAACGTGCCTCGATTATACGCTTTTTACGATAACTTAATTGCACGTCTCTTCTCTCCGCGTGTCTTCCAGTCGGAGGATGGCCGAATACCAAAGCGGAGCACCTCTGGCCTCCGACCGCTCCCTCCCCCTCTTTTTCTCTCCCGACTCCCCCGCCTCCATCTCGTTGTTTCTGAAGGAGTGTATAAAATACGGGACTTGTTAACAATGTTCACACCTACACGCGCGTGCGCGGCACCTTCGCATATGTGTATCTGGTCACCCATAAACGCGTTGTACCCCAGCGAGGAGACCCCTTTCGGCGACGACGACCTTCGGCCTCCGAGATCCTCCGGAGATATTTTATTCCCGGGGATTTTTACGAGCCGATATATCACACATCGACTGGACCTCGACGGGGTTGGCGTTATGCTTGGGGCCCAGATCGAGGGAAGGTGGTCGGCTCGCTTGATACGTGTACGCAACATCGTACAAGTTATCTCGAAATGCACATTCACGTTGAATACATATTTTTAGCGACAGATTTAATTTTATATCGCGAGTGTATAAAGCACTTGGAACGGTCATTTTCTTATAGTTGTGTATGAGGTAAAAAAAAACAATATAATTTTATGAATCCATCACCAGGCGATTTAAATGAATAAATTTAATTAATATAATTTTATATTACCTTTCACAAATATGTGAGATAATTAAATAAATTAAATGCTATACATTTCAATACTCCGATATCAAAGAAGATTACCAAGGAAGTCACGCTAGATAATATTAATTTAATACTGAGAATTATTTGTGTGCTTGTAAGAATTATGATATTTTATAAAAACAAATACTTAATATTTAATTTTGAATGTACATGAATACAAAGAGAAATGCTTCGACATAAATAGATTTCTTCTTTAGATAAATTTTAGATCTCCTTTGGAAAAGTTCGTGCATATTCTAGGAAGAACGGCCGGTCAGACTGTAATCATTCATCTCGTGGAATAATGGCGCGCGACGTGCGTGATGGAATTGGTTAATATCATCTTTGGGAACGATGTTACTGGTCAAACGGTCCGATTATCGATTTCCTGCGAACTGCACACCTCGTTCTTCCTCTCTCGAAACACGCCTTCTTGAGCTCATGACCTTAAGGCACGAGAAATGGCCATCACTGTATATAATATATCGGCAAGTCGCTGCATGATCGAATCTTTGGTTTCATTCGAGGTCCTCATCTCCCCCTGCGAGAAACTCCGCAGCACGCAGAACGCCACGAAATCATAAGAAACAGACTGAGCGAAAATATTGTATAATATTTCTTCTTGTCAAAGCGAATTTTACACACATTATACACGACAAGAAATTTCGCTCAAGTATCTAAAAATTTAACTAGATACAGATGTGAAAATAATTTTATTGGGTTATTAAAATAATTATGCAGGATGCTTAAGCTGGTTAACCAAGAATGTAAAAACATTTCGCAGCATCATGCTTGAATTTTTAACATAAATATTTTAATTTCAACAAAATTATTTTCAGATCTGTGCCTAGCTAAATTTTTAGATGCTTCAGCAAAATATTCTTTTCCAGTAATAACGTTTGATATTAACATTAGGTAACAATAAATTAGTTTGTGTAAAAATAATGAAAATTTGTAATATCTATAATTGTCTCACGGTTCAGATATAGGTATGTCGTCGATATGTAAAAAATAGTTGCTGAAGTGTTTATAAATTTAACTATATATGTATATAGGTACAGATTTGAAAATAATTTAGTTTAGATCATCAAAATAATTATTTAAGACTCTCAAACTAGTTGCTAGAATGTTAAAATTTTTTGCAGTATATTATTGTTAAACGCTTAAGGATGTATATCTTTGCAAAAAGTATACCTTCTGTAAATAAATTGAACATATGTTTTATATATATATATATATATATATATACATATATATAAAATAATTTCATAAATTAATACGCATATTTAATAATTAGAATGAACATTTTCTTCTTTTATCTTAATACGTTTTAAAAAAATATGTCTATACTTTTTATTGAAATAATTTTTTATCCAGGTTCTAAATCGTCTAACCGAACTTTTTATATTTATATTTTCAAGTACAATAATATAGAAAAATTTGTAATTTTTTCATATTTTTCTTATTTTATTAAAAAATGAGAAAAAATACATGTAATACATTCTTAAGTATTCTACATAATTATTTTGATAGTCCAACAAAATTATTTGCCGAATATCCAATAAATTTTTAAGTACTTCATTTTTAATTCCCATGTAATATAAATATATAGATAGTATATGTAACTAAGAATCTTGTTTTACACAAAATAATTTTTTAATTTTTAATTCGTGTTTAACACATAACGTATTTTATAGTTTACATAGCTCAGCAATACTTAAAGTCTCGCGATATCTATTTCCTGCGAGGTTATTATATCGAAACGTACGACGTTCTCGCGAAGCGTGCATTTATCTGGAAACAGAATCCCGTGCCAGGGGGCCATCAGCCAGTCAGCCGACTGGCTGGCCGGCCGAACCTCAACGCTCTTTGTCGGAGCTTTCGTCGTCGACGAAATGTAAATCGCCCGGTTCCCTACTGTGTACGTGAGCTCCGTCAAAATCGCGTGTGTCATTTCATTTGCAGAAGTGTGGCCGCGGAGTGTGTCACGGCATCGAAAGTTTCACGTCGTTACGAGTCTGCTGCCACGAGTCAACCGACTAGTGGTGAGACAATAGGGTGCCCCTCCCGCGCCTCAATGGCGGCCATTACGCGATTACGTGTCTGGGATCGCCCCGTACATACACCCCGCTACCGAAGTTTAAGCGTTATTGACGAACGTCATTTCTGTAATGATAGCCCAACATGCGATTTTAGTATCTTGGAAGGAAGGGGGAGGGCTCGATAGGGGGACGAGCGAGGACGGTACGTTCCAAGACATTTAAACGCCACTGACGTCTACGTCGTATACGTAAAATCGATAATAGTGCTGTCATTCAGTATGATGCGGGAACGCTTAGGAAAATATCGTAATAATGATAAGATGACGCTGCAGTATCGTTACATCGCATCGGTTTAATTTCGTTATAGTTCTCTAACGTAAGAAGTTAAAGAATACCATCTCGAGAGTTTCATTGCGCGCAGTCAGATATATTCACGTAGCAAAGAGATCAGTAATATAACATTGATACTATCATTTGTATCGTTGCAAATCACGTAGCAAGGTTAAAAGACATCGATTGCGTGCAGAACTGCCTCGCTGCAACAAATCACATTCGATCGCCGTTATATTTTGCATCAATCGAGCGGACGAATCTCTTCGCGGTCGGGCGGAACCTCTATCTTCCCGATATTCTCATCGCTTGGAAGCCGCGGATTTTGCGTCGCTACCATGTCGATCGTTGATGAAACTGCGACGACGGCCCCACTGCCACCGGCCATTACGCCATTACGGTTCATTTTCGTTTAACAGCCGACGATCGTACGACGGCGCAAGGTGTGGCCGTCACGATGAAAAGTCAAGCCGCAAGGCGCAGCGAGACTGTGGCTGCTAGACAATGACGACCGATGATACTCTACCTTCGAAGAAACGACGACCCAATCGGAAATTGCCGATGGATATGGACGATAGATGAAAAGCCGCTCTATTAAAATGTCTAGTCATTTTTTTAGATGTGACCCCCGCACGTAGAACTTGTGGGTGGTTCTCGGTCGAACGAAGATCGTCGTTGTATACGAATAATTTTTTTTTTCTCTCCAATTTCCATGTCTCTCGAAAAGTTTGATAAATGCCGGCTCGAGTCTAAGAGGGTTAAACAAGAAATTTCCAGCGTTCATTCGCGTAACGTTTCGTCGGAATCCCCCTGAGTGCGAATACTCACACATGCATATGGATATGTATGTATGCGCGTATATCCGCACGGCAATCACCGTTTTATGGTTAAACCGGCGGATTAAGTCCTCCCGCTACCTCTTCCGCCACGATGGCTACACGGCTTGGCGTGCAGCGTATCTCAACCCTCGGTTATTTTTCGCATTTGCCCACGAGATGTAATAACGAGATTTAGAAAACACTTCCCCGCGCCCGGCTTCGCCTACCTGTCCACACGCGCAGCGATCAGAGGAGTAAACGAAAAAGGAAAAAAACCTGGGGAAAAAGGAGACAAGCAATTTTCTACTCACTGATGAAAAGAACCCGGGTCATTCCCCAGCTTTGTGGCTTTTCCGCAATAATTTTCCGAAATAATTGAGACGTACGGGTGTTTCTTTTGTGTTGTGAAATTTTCCGACCTATCATGTAGCAACAAAGGATTGAGACACCTTTCTCTCTTCCACGTAGTCATTAGTGTCAAATCAGCGTTTAGGTATTCGTTAGTATAATAGACAAACTATATATCTCTCCATTATATAATTTTACGATATCTTAATTTGCAAGAGGGACACATAATTTTCCGAGTACGAGTTATTAATTAGCAATTAACTAATAGCAAGTATTATTTAAGTGTATCGTTTTATAAATAAGTTGTCACATAAATTGTGTCTATTACAAAGGAAAGAATAATTTTGTCTATGTATCTAAAAGTTTAGCTAGGTACAGATCTGAAAATAATTTTGTTGAATTAAAATAAGTATCTAGAAAATTCAAGCATGTTGAGCAATGCTGCAAATATTTTGAGATTCTAGGAACCAGTTTGAGTTCTTTACAAAATTATTTTGATAATCCAACAAAATTATTTTTAGATTTATATCTGGCTATTTTTAGATATTTCAGCAAAACCGTTTTTTCTATATAGATATTAATGATAAAAACGCTGTAATCGATCATCATATCGATAAACTTTAATAAATAATCGAAATCTTTGTACGAATTTGGGGAGTATATAGAAAATAATCGATATGTTGCACATTAGGGTGAAAAATTTTACATATTATCATATATGCTATGTATCGCTGCGTTTTACGCTACATGTATCAGGGTCGACAATCGGGGTGACATTATTTCATCGGTCGGAAAAATAGTGGAGGGTGATCTTCCAGAGAGGCGGCCGGGCACAAAGTTAGCATAGCCCGTGACTTAGTGGTCCTGAGGGTGTCGTCCGTCAACTCGAGAAGGGCCTTCCTTATTTCGCGATATTTTGTCGCCATGATATTTATCGTTCATGCAGGACTGATGAATAACGTTGTAAGCTGTAGCGAGATATTATAATATTAAGCAAATTTAAGAAAAATATATATAATCATAACTATAACAAATATATTAAAAAATTCTCTAAACATCTTAAAAATGTTATATATATTTAAATATATTTCGAATTAATTAATTCCATTATATAGGTAATATAAATACTATTGTAAATACTTTTTTGCGATTTTTCAGTATAATTGTTTCTCGTAAATTTTAGCTATCAGAAGAACAATGCACGTATGTGACAAAATTTTGTATTCGTATAGATGCGATGACACATGCATATCTCTCTCTTTCTTTCCACGTTGTGTTCGCTTTCTCTTTTGTTGGCACTCGAATATTCGACCAGTTAATTCCGCTACATTTGAACGCGTCCCGGCGAAAACGGGCAGATATATCACGCAAATTGCCATTGTGGTCGCGACAATATGCTAAACGCGGGGCGCGTTAACGGTTGGCTGTTAGCATTTCGTTATTCCGCCGGTGTGTATGTATGCTATATTCAGAATGAAAGATGTATGCTCGAAGCCGGACGAAAAACCGCCTCGCTGCGGCAATTCTTTCTTTCTTTTTATTATTGGACGAACGTCTTTCTAACTCGTGTACACGCGCTATTTGCGTCGAACGACTGTGTGTAAGCCGTGATTCATTTCCTTTATTTCTCAACAAAAAATTCATTTCATTTTCTAAATCCGCTATCTATATTCTCATCATGCCTTTTTTCAAAAGTTACTATGGACGATAATAATAGCCATTTATTAATTGATATTTCAATTTGCGATAGGTGTCAATTATAAATATATTAGAGAAATATATCACGTTACGTTATTTTATACCAAATTGAAAGAACGATTTTACTCGAATATCCAGCAAAAATTTAGTTACATACACCGATTTGAAAATAATTTTATTATTATTAGACCATCAAAATAATTATACCGAAAAATTCAAGCAATGCTAAAGTTTGCCAAAAGTTTTAACATTCTAGCAACTAGCGAACTTGAGCGTTTTATATAATTATTTTGAAGGCCCAACAAAATTATTTTCGAATCTATATCTAAATTTTTAGATATACTTCAACAAAACTATTTCTTTCCATATAGCAACATTCGAAGTCTGTTCTCTCGGACTTAGATTCGATATACAACATTTTTTTCAATTTTTCGCCAAGCAAGAGGATGCAAAGTTCACTCGTAGGATAATGCTCCTCCATGCACTCGTTACCCACGAAAGGGGGTGGAATATCCGATCAGTACAACGCATGGGAGAGCCTAAATCCTCGAACTCATTAATGAGCTCGCGCAGTCCACGGGCGACGCGCGCGCATATGCCAGGCTTTATACTTGAGGTTTAATTCGAGCCGGCCAAATTAATTTGCCACGATGAACGAGTCGGTGTGTGTATATGCTGTTAACGTTGCGTTTCAAATCGGTCCAGATTAGCCCTGTTCATTAAACACGAGCGTGTGCGAAATCGACGGCTGGGCGCCGTCGGATTTGCGCGGCTCGCAACGGCTGCAGTATCAGATCAGCATCATCGGCATCATCGTCGCCGAGAGCCGTCGAGTTTTCGGCACTTTCGCGTTACGCCTGCGCTTCCTGTAATCGACAGGCGTATATCGGCCGAAATTTGCGGTCGAGCAACAAGCACTGGTGTTATCCGCGTTAATCTTCCGCTCTACGCGGAACCGTTGATGAACTCGTCGTAATGAAATCTCGGATTTATTTCGGGGTTTACAATCGATCTTAATTCTTTTCATAACGAGAAATGTTGCATGTGATGTTATTAAAAAAAAAAAAAGAAACTATCGTTTTAATTGTTTCTTTGAATTCTCTTGTTGAATATTTTTTTAATCTAATTATGTCAAATATAGAATTATTCTCTTTATGCATTTATATGTATTATAAATGAAACTGCGATAAATAGTAAAGTAGAAAATTGTTAATAAGGAAAATGAAGTAAGAATTACTAGTCGATTAAATAAGAGAATGTTTGACAGCGATATTCAGCGTCCCCTTTCTCGTCCATCATCTCTTTCTTTTGCTCACTTGATTATTACTCCGAATAATAACCATTATCATTCGCAAATGACGCACGTCTGTACACTGTTTTCGAGTAATGATAATTAGTGGAATGTCAAGAGATCTGATTTGTTATTAGGCGATATTAGTTTCTCGGAGACGACGCGCGCGGAACACAATGGCGCACTGTGAAATTGTGTCGTTGGCTTGACGTTGATAATAATTATCACGATAGCGGACGTTATTGAATGGAAATTTTGCGTAACTCGTGTAATCCGTATCCGCGCAATTAATTATTGTACCGTGATAAGTCGCGATATTATTCCGTTCGTCCCTTGAGCATATATACGGGCGGTCGGATTGATTGCGCGCTAGCGTCATGTTATATATTATGCACACATCATTGTGTTGCGTACACGCGCTTTCCAGCTGATTTCGGCTATTTCCTCAATCACTTAATGTACACCCAATGTAATTATCATTATAACGACAACTCGATGTCCATGTAATGATGTTGATTTCTTTCCATATCATCTCTCAAAATTATAGAGACAAGAAAAGTTTCAAATGAATTCTTATAAAATGATTTATGCGACATTTTCCGTCGAGGCTTTTTTATCGCGACATTTACATTTTAACATTTTATCGAACATTCTTATCCTTTTCGAAGAATTGTAATTAATGAGAAGAAATTATAAAAATGATGAATATTTTTTATAAATTAATTAATTATAAATAAATATAATATTATGTATTTGTTGATCAAACTGTCATGAATTAGTCTCATTGCAATTAGAAAAGAAAATCTGAACAAGCGATGCAATAACAATATATATATATATATATATATATATATATATATATATATGTATGTATGTATATAGTGAACATGCTTTGTGGAATATCACAACCTCGAAAAGAGGTTTGGTGCGAGAATCCACAGTTAAGAAATCCAAAAATTGAATTTAAAATCAACTGTTAATTTTTTAGAACTCATGAAAGAGGGGAAAGTATTATACATGGCTGCGCAATTTTAAATGTTAAAATGTAATTGTCTTCACCAATACAAAAGTATGAGGAACTTTATTCCTTCCTATTTCCTTAGAGTCTACAACATTAATTTGGCTAGTACGGATAGTTTTATCCTCATCGTACACGGTGAAATGTTCTTTCTCTTCGCTGAGAAGATTAAAAACATAGTTACGGGCATGCATGATGCAAATGCGACTGAACAACTTGGCTGTATTCCAATTGCGAAAGACATCAATGAGTGATAATCTGGGCAAATTAAACGAATTTATAAATAGGAATTAATGAGGAATTTCAATATTTGTAGTTGTTAAGGTTACAGATTAATTAAACTATTAAAAAAAATTTTATAGTTTATAATTTCATTGGCTATCCTCCTCCCCCTGTTTAGCAATCATTTTCACATCCACGGGTGAGACAAGTAATAAACTTATTTTTCTAAAATTATGCGATATTTTCTGTTTGCAGCTTTTTATCATTACTTTTATATATTTCATTAAATGTCTTTATCTTCTTTCAGGGAAATTACAATTAATGAAAAGAGATTATATTTATTGAAAGATAAATATATGTATTGTAGCAGCACAATAGGAAGAAGAGAAAGCATCAGTCGAAAAACATCTGTATACATAGAAATAATGAACTGTACACATCATCATCGTCTGTTTATTATAGCACATCGGTTAAAACTTTATTGCGTTCTTTCGCGAAATTCCGGAACCGGCGTTCCGGAAACCTTGACCGATTGAGAATTTTTGGCCGCGGGGATACAATCGATCACGATCCGTATGACAGGCTCGATCGATTGATCGTTCGGTGGATGGCTCTCGAGAGCGTGCAGTTAAGCTACTCTATCTCTCTCTTACTCTCTCGATCGACAAAAAAGCCAGCTGCCGTGAACGCTAATTTCGGCACGCGCGCCGCGAGGCTTTTTAAGCGCCGTAATACAACGGAAAGCGCAATGCAACGCAACGCCACGCGCACATCCAAAGGATGGAGCGCGTCCTGAATACCGCGCACCTTGCGCCCCGTTAATTACGATCTGGCATGGTACGTGCGCGCTCCGTAATCGCTTTTTGCGCGCAACTTTTGTTGTGCGAGGGCACATAGCACGGATCTCAAAAGCATGTACACACACAAATCCTCTGACATGTGATAAATATTCATTTAGTATCGATAGCCAACATTTTTAAAAGAAAAAAATATTCGTGAGAAAGTTATTATAATGTATTGTAATAATCTTTATTTTGTTGTTTATATATTCTGCAGAAAGTTTTTGCATTATACGTATTTTTTAACAAAATTGAAAATGATAAAAAAATTAATTTTTTAATGTGTTGTATTTGAAAATAAGGAAAGTTTAGTGACAATTTGGAACCTGGAGATAAAAAATAAGTTTTAATAAGAAATAAACATGTTTTTAAAAAATATTTTTATTTAAACAGTAAGATTGTATTATTAAATGTAAATATTGATTTAATGTATATACTATATAACAATAAGTTTTATACAAAAAGTATAAATTTGTAATTTTAATCAATTTTTGCAGAGATTATACATCTGATACGATTTTAATATATCCAATATTATATTATTATGATATTTCTTTTTTTTTATTCTTCGGATATATAATATTCATA
>Ga0157363_1002582_pt1 | contig 16060 bp, 4 predicted proteins | sample AttsexASBM1_FD_111477 | JGI IMG/M metagenome (GOLD analysis project Ga0157363, IMG submission 111477) | Fungus gardens microbial communities from leaf cutter ant in Ribeirão Preto, State of São Paulo, Brazil - Atta sexdens ASBM1 | ecosystem: Host-associated > Fungi > Mycelium > Unclassified ...
ACAGTGAAAAACATTTTATGTTGAAACTAGTTCTTGTTAAATTTTTTATGTTGAATTTTTAATATATTCGAATTTTTAACATAATGATTGCATTATTTGAATAGAAAAAAAATCGTGTGTGGATATATATATATATATATATATATGTGTGTGTGTGTGTGTGTGTGTGTGTGTGTGTGTGTGTGTGTGTGTGTGTATGTATTATACCTCTACACAGTGAAAAACATTTTATGTTGAAACTAGTTCTTGTTAAATTTTTTATGTTGAATTTTTAATATATTCGAATTTTTAACATAATGATTGCATTATTTGAATATTTTATATTAAAATGATATTCAACATTTCTTAGTGTTAAAATAACAAATCCTAAGTAAACAAATAACATTAAAAAATTTATTTTAATTTTTAAAACGTAAATTCTGACTGAGATAAAAGTATAAAAGACGTTGATTTGGCATATTATAAATGTTATTTTATTGAAGAAATATGCTTTTACAATTTACTTATAAATTGTATCAATGTTATATCTTTTGTGTTACATAATATTTACTTTTTAATATCTTGTATCAAATTAACTCCAAGATTTGAATGAATTATTTGGAACATATGAAATAGAGGGTACGGTTGAAAACACAAATTTTCCAACTGTATATTTTTGTAATACCTGATGCGCGTACCGGTATTTATAATAGGTTTTTATTTTGGTTATATACAACCGAGAAATACTTATATATTGCCGATATTTTTTACGTTTTTAATTCTCGAATTTGAATCATCCGGATATAACCGAACAAATAAATTGGAATCGCAATTGATAATTGTTTAATGTATTTTCCAAACAGCGTGTACGGAAATATCAGTTTATTGTGCAAGACAACAATACTCATTTTATGCCGTGTCTATTATTATTACCGTGTTCTACAAGCACGTATATTATTATACTAACCCATAATCATACGATGCGAACGCATGTTTTGATGTGGACATCCGATGCTGTCAATAATATAAGTGCCGCGAATCGCGATTACATAGAATTCAAAGGGACGCGATTTATCGATATCAAGGATATCTACTCTCATTCATGCGCGCGCACGCTCGTTAGTTGGTCGAAACGATGGACACACGATTTTATAGAGTCATGTCACGTTACGGCCGACCAATCAGTCGATGGGAATAAGCTTTGTTACAACGAAGCCTTTTGTTATCTAACGCGCTATTATTTTATTAACGATATTAGTACTCTTTTATTGATTCTTCACGGAAATCAGCGCTCGCTACAAACGAATTAAATTGGCACAATTAATCTATACATATTGATATTGTTATCAATCATTTTCGACAAAATTGTTTTTTTTTCCCAGAAAATAATAGCAAGCGATCTTGTTTTTAATGTTTCTGTTCACTCATCATTATTATATTTCAGATTGTGATATTAGAAACAGAGAAACACATAATAAAAATTCTTGCAAAATGTATTAATATGGAAATATGTTTCAAAAGAAAATTGATAGAACCGATTTGTAAAATATATAAAAAAGATTCTCAATCAAAAACGAAACGAGCTTTTTCTTCAGAGTTTTATGACAAACTGTCAAATTAATAATATATACATATACGAATAAATATGATTTAATTTCTCCTCGAAATGAAAAATACATGCCGGAAAAAGTCTTGTTACGTTAATTGGAATTATGATTGAAAATAGATAAATAAAAAAATCTGAATCTATTATAATTCTAATAAACATTCCAAAATGATCAAGATCTTTTAGTTCATTTTCAACCAGAAGTTTTGCTCAGCAAAATTTCGAGATAGTTTTCGGTATATTTACAAGTCTATTCTATCAAGTACAAATATTGTTTTATTAAAAAAATATTTCTATTCAAATATAATTTGCAAGAATATTTATTGTGCGTTTTTTCGCTTATGACGTTACAATCTGACAATAAGATAGTAGCAGTGTTGAGGTAAACGCGAGTCTTAACTTGATTTTTTCATAAATCAAATGATAATTTCTCTTTCGATATTTCCAACTGTTTGACGAGAACTGACTTGAATGCACCGCCATTAATTTATACAATGTGGCTTCTAATTTCCGCGTACATGTGAGCAAACAAGACTTGATAATACGCTTGAGGAGGAACGCATGCAACTTGGCCGGATCGTAGTAGCGTGATCCCGGAGAGCATCTTATCGATTGGTATATTAGCTCGACAAGCTCACTGCGGGCTAGAGGACGAGAGAGAGAGAGAGAGAGAGAGAGAGAAATGGGAAGGGTTTGAGAGGGATGGCAGCATGTCCCTGATACGCGGGGCGCGTATACATACGTACATAATATTCGCTACCTAGCTACCGTAGGCGTGGTCATCGAACGGATAATCTATGTCGTATGCGAGGGGCCTCGTAATTCCGCTCGGATGCACCGCTAAGTAAAGGGTTATTGGCAACCGTCCTCGCCGAGCGGTTCACACGAACGGCACTCGTAGTAACGTGAACTGCCAGGATACGACAGATATACAGGATATACGGGAAGAGCGATTACATTACGGTTATGGCCGGTCTAGCTCGGCGCGCCTCGCGTTTACAGAGCGATACTATTTACCCGGCGCGGGCGCATACAGGCCGAACCAATTAAGGCTTATGTGCTTTTGTCACCTTCCGACAAGGTAAACTTCCTTCGGGCAACATGTCGGTATTGTGACGTCTGTGTGCTTCCTTAGCATGCGTAGCGTAAACTCACCACAGAGTCGGTATCCTCGAAAATCCAAGCTCAGCTCTATGATGCACTCCGAGAGATGCAAAATGATGCTTTACGCTCTGCACTCTGCACGGGTTTTATGAAGATAATAAAAACTCGGACTGATAAAAATAAAGTTTTAAATGCAAATAGTGATTTCTGCACGGAAAAGAGTTTTGCTAAAGTATCCAATTTAGCTAAATATAAATCTGAAAATTATTTTTGTTGGACACAAATGAAATTATGTAGGACGTTTAAAATGAATTAACTAGAATGTCTAAATTTTTAGCAATCATTGCTCATTGTGCTTGAGTGTCTATACATAATTATTTTGAATCGACACGCAATTCATAGAAAAATGTATTTTCAAAAATTTATGAGAAATACTATTAAACACCAAGATCTGCGATCAAAAATATCGGATACTTTCTCTTATTTAGTTTATTCTTGTTTCTTCTCAGTCGAGTTTTCACTTGTAACAAGTATTTTAACACAACAAAATTATTTTCAGATTTGTTATTTTCAGCTATATTTTTATATATTCCAGCAAAATCGTTCTATCCACGTGTATAATTTATGTTTGTGCGGTACTTATAAAGATTTAATTACGATTGCAAATTACGTAATTTTCAAATAAGTTGAAAATTGTGTTGTGCACCGGCAATCATTTTTATTACGATATCGTCAGGTGAAACCTGACTCACCGATCGACTGGCCAAAAATAACGACTGGAATATTCGCGTGACTTTTAACAGATATATCGGCACGATTGCGGTCGAAAGGCTCTGATCGAAGGCAAACGAGACCGTGCGATTTACGTTCAGACCAATTAATTTGGCCGTCGAATCACGGGAATCAGTTCAGCCAGCAGCGCAATCGTCGCAATACGTAAGTCGCTGCGTTATATCTATAGCTCTCGCGCGTGTTACGAAAGGATAGGCGCCGCGTCCATGTATGTGTCTGCTATTGGCAGGATCGATATACGTGCGATAATAGCAGCTATAGGCTCTCTCTCTCTCTCTCTCTCTCTCTCTCTCTTTCTACGTTCATTGCCTAATAGGTCATACGCGATGTGCAGCCGAGCCACCCGCTGCCGTTCCACGGGCTTACGTACTCGGTCGGCGCGCCGCGTCGCACCGCGCGCGTTAATCCGCACGTGCAAATTCGCGGCGAGTTTGTATCCCCGAGCGTGCCGTGCATAGTTGCGACGAGCGCGCAGCTCACGTCGACAGCTAGACGACGACACGTCCGGATCGCGACGATGGCTTTAGCCTGGATTGACCTTAATTTTTATTTACGTACACGGAAAGAACGATTTTGCTGAGGCATCTAAAAATTTAGCTAGTCAGATATAATTTGGTTGAATTATCAAAATAATTATGTAGAACGTTCAAGCATAATGAGCAATGCTGCAAAAGGTTTGGACATTCTAGCAATTACAGTCAGTATCGTCAATCAGTGCAGTGGCATAAGAATGTCGTCAGTAGTTCTCTGAAAGAAACCGAATATACTACAATATATTACAAATAAAAATTATATTTTAAAAGTATTATATATTACATTTACTAAAATGCATTTACTTAGTATAGGCGTTCAATCATTATTGATTACAACTTGTCATCTTTTTACCAAATATGCTTTCTACGAGATTTTCACGTAAAATGACATCGATCGATGGAAATTGGTCTTCCCAATTTCCGGACCCAAATTCGATTTAAAATATTTGGTCAATCACGAAGATAAAATTTCTAGAAAGAGATATTTACTTTGAAGCAGTTTTCTTGGCACATTCGGAAGAACTGGAAGTTCTTATCCAAAATTCTAACTAAAGATCTCGTGCAAACTATATCTTGCGATGACGTAAAATATATCTTTAACTTTTAATATAAAGCTTGATTTCTTTTAGAAAATTATTCACGACATTCTTGTGCCACTGACTATAGCTTGAGCATCCTTTTTATTTTGATTTTGATGGTCTGACGAATTTATTTTTAAATTTATATTTAGTTAAATGTTTAAAGGCTTTAACAAAATTTTCTTTCCATGAACGGGACATAATACGATCCCCGAACAGGAGATTGATTACGTAACTTTTCTCCTAAAATGGAAAGTAAAAAGATTCACGTGAATTCTGCAATTATTTATGATTTCGCGAAATCATAAATAATGTAACTCTTCCAATCGTGAAAATGTGAATTGTTCACGTGCATTATTTTGCCATGATAGCGGAAATTTAAGGAATTCATAAATACACAGAAAAAACTGATTGATATTTGTAATTATAATTATATATTAAGTCATTTAAATTATTTTTTTATAATTTCAACCACACACATTTTTATTATTACATTAACCATAAAAATACACTATTAATTATAATCATTTTCGATTACCAACTATATATATATATATATATATATGTTGGTTGATAAAACTATATATATACTTATTATTACTAATATTACAGTAGTTATCATAATTATATATGTATTATAATTATAGTTAAATACCAAACAGTTTTTCTCTCAGTGTATACTTTGGAATTAGAGTAAATGTAATCTGGCAGTGTTGTTTTCCTCGACAGATTATTATGTCGAATAATAAGCCAACATCCCGAGATAATATCGGGGAGATAGATTATTATCTTGAAATAAGAGTAGACTATGAATATCGACCTAGAAACCTGCGCATCCAAGATACGTTAACCGCTACACGTCAAGTTTTACATGAAATCTCGAAAGTGAAAAATGAAACGTAAAAATTTTGCATGAAATTACATGATTGACCTCCTGATCTTTATAGAGAAAAATATATTGGTTACAAATATTTATATATTTTGGATATATAACGATATATAATGAAAGGTAAAAAATAAGAGAATATTATATTTTTACGCTAATTCTATTTATATTGGAAAATTTTTGATTGATATAATTGAAACGCGAAACCTTTTCTTTTTTTACGAAAATTGTGCTTTGTATGGCAACGAATTAACATATCTATCGCATCTTTATAAGATTTTTTGAGAAAAATATATTTCATTTCAACAACGAGGTATTTGTACACAGCTCTGTATTAATAGAGTAAACTCACGTAGAATCGTCGGAGGCGGATTATTTTTCCGGAGCAGTAGAAATGTTATTAAAACATCCCGCACTGACCGGTACATAGGATATATTTCACTCACCATGCAGTGACACATGTCTCATGTCTCTCGCATTTGTACTATACGTCTTTAGGTAGCACACAATGCGTTTAATGTCGCGAAATTTCGTGTGCCCGACGTGCTCGTAACTAAGATGCGTTGAAAAATTGTTCTTTCATATTTTTATCTTTGTGATAAAAGCTAATACACGATTGAATCATTCGTGCATTTCTTTTCTTTGAAACACTAGAAGCATTTGGCTAAATAGTGGTCTTTATCTTTACCTTTTTTTATAATCTGCAATCTGGGTCTTTTTTGTCCATTCATTTCTAGGTTTTAGGAAAAAAAATTCAGGATTATCTTTCAATCTTTATTACATTACCAAATAGTTTTTTAATTTAATCCGTTCACTTGAATTGTCTAGTATACTGAACACAAAATAAAAAAATCTCAATATGAATACAATGTTATTTTATCAGTCACATGTCTATCTACTCTTTTAAAAATTGTCCGGAAAGTGGATACAAACACAAATGTTTACGTCGAATCTAATTATTCTGTTGTAGCATCGCGATTTACCTTAATACACTTACCTTAATACATTTCTATTCCTGGAGAAAAAATTAAATTTCGAATTTTCATCATAGATAATTATGAGCTGAAAAGTGAAATTCATCGTATTTGAAGGTAAAAACTTTTGGATATCATTCTTGGTCATGTCCTTAAGTCATGTGAATTATTATGATATGATCTATTCATGAAGAAAAAAATCAAAGATTCTATAACAAAATGTCTGGTATACTGGAAATTTTAAATAAACGGAAAATTTCATTGCAAATGTGTCGAAACCGAAGAATCGCAAAAGCAAAAAAATAAAATGATTTGAATGTAAACAATGTTCTAAATCTACTGCGCAATGGAAATGAATCTGAAATTGAAGATTTCGAGGATGAGCTTGAAAATCAATCACCTACACAAAATGTTGAAAAAAATGTCATTGAAGATCTCAATGATGGTGATGACTTTTTTATTATCAAAGATAAAGATAAGAAAAAGATTAAATTCTGAAAAAGCACAATTTGACACTTTCTGAGAATATTAAATGGATGAAATGTAAGTTTGAGTATACAGATTTTGAAACAAAAACAGTCTAACAATAAAGTTAATTCACAAACAAAGATAGAGAATAAAAATGAGTGATTCTGATTTCACTGAGATTTTTATCGTTTCCAACGACCAATTTCTTTTGACTTAACATATTCATTTGTACATCGAAGATTCAAAAGATTTTTGTCGAAATAATTGAGGAAATAATTATTATTTTCCAAATTTTTATTCTCTATCTTTGTTTTTGAATTAACCTTAGACTGTTTTTGTTCGAAATCCGTATGCTCAAATTTACATTTTACCTATTTAATTTCCTCAGGAAGTGTCAAAGTGTGTTTTCTCAGAATTCTAATCTTTTTCTTATATTTACCTTTGATAATAGAAAAACCATCATTGAGATTTTCAGTGACATTATTTTCAAAATTTTGTGTAAGTGATTGCGATTTTCAAGCTCATTCTCGGAATCCAAATCTTCAATTTCAGATTTATCTCCATTGCGCTAGATTTAGAATCCTGTGTTAAATTATCTTGCGTTTTTCTGCAATTCTTTGGCTTGGATGCATCTGCAATGAAATTTTCCGTTCAGTTAAAATTGTCCAGTATACACTGCCCGCTAGTTTAAAAAAACACTTGGTGACAAAAATAGTAGTTTAGTTTGAATTACCATAATCGAAAAATAATTTTTCTAAAGACCCTTATATAATTTCAAGTGAATGGGTTAAATATTAAAACTTTTATTTAATAGAAATTTATTTGAGCAAAAATAAGGATGAAATTTGAAAGTGAAATTTTATCTGTGCCAAAAATGATTAAACAAGCAATCACAGTTCGTTAAAAATAACTTAGACGCAGATGGAGAATTAATATTTTAATTTTATAAATATTTTTTAAAGATGTTAAAGTATATGTAATAACTCATACAGCACAGATTTCCAAAAGAGATCCTAAAGACATTCAAAAGATGATTCTAGGACGTTCCTCGGATAATGTAAGGGAATTTTTGTATATATCTGTAAAAGAAAATTAACCCTAAAAGGCAAACCATCGCTGAAGGCATTGCGGTGCACAGATTTGTATTACTGGATATTACTGGATATTATTTAATATTATATAATAAGTGGTATGATGTTATGCATTATTGGGCATTGTAGAGCATTACTAGGACATTAGTGGACATAAAAATTGAGCATTACTAGGGCATTATGGGCATGAGTAAGGCATTGGTATACATAATTTTGATCAATTGGTTCAAAATTTGGTTCACTCCTTGATTAACGTAGAACATACTTCAGCATTATTCGTGTAATAAGGAATCGGAAATCATCGTTTGTATTAAGAGATAATAATGCCGAAATTAAGAATTAAATGCGATAACTTGATGTATCTTTGTTATTGACATATCATAGGGGATTTGTCAGAATCGGGAGTAATTGCGAAACTTTTATATTCAGCGGAACATTAATCATTAACTATGACTGCAATTTCATCACGTAGATAACGAAGTGACCATCCGGATTCGATATACCGACCAATGCCCAAAGTTTCTTTCTCACATGAAAGCATAAAGAAACTTTTTTAATTGCAAACTTTTCTGTGTCGCAACGGGTTTCTTAATATTGAGTATATTTGCGAGTTATTGATGTTGTAAATATTCACGCGATTATCGATTATTAACTGCTTATCGACTGTTGACACGCAATTTCTCCATCGTATACGCCTTGCACAGGTGTGCTTACATCATTTTTATTACATAAGTTTGGTGGGTTACGCAACCCAGCAACTAGCAATAACCCCGGAAAGTATACATCGTAAACTGTTCAAACGTGACATATATAACTCGTCGCAAGTAATAGTTCGTCTTCATGAATGTTAAAGAGGATAAGACTTACACGGCAACTTGAAGCGTTCGTCATACCAAGCAGATGCAGACTACGTTTCGCGCGACACTTTCTTGAACGTATTAATTTCTGAAAGTAATATTTAATAAGAAACTTATTTGTTACGTAAATCCATTTTATACTGGAGGTGATCCAAAAACCTGCGCTTTAAATCTACATTATTATATAAATTTACTTTAAAAAACAGGACTTGGTAATATGGAACTAAAATCTTGAAAATTATTTTAGAAGATAATTTTTGATGAAAACCAAAAATATCTAATAGTTACTTAATTTCCTTTTATTTGCATATGTGTGTATCTTTTTGTTACAAAATTATAAAATTAATTACAAAATTGTTTTATGTAAATTGTTATCTCTTATATATTCTTTTATTTATTTTTCGGAACTCTATTTTTCTATATCGCTAGAACTATTATATATTTATTAAATTGAATGATGATTATTTTCGGAAAGAGAAGCATCTCTCTCTCTTTCTTTCACTCTTATTTCAAAAGTGACACAACTAAAAAAATTAAATTTGAAACCTGAAAAGAGGAAAACATATTTTTCAACTTAACAGAAAAGTATTGATAATTAAATAACATCGGCAAAAAAAATATATTCTCAACATAAACAAACAAATTATTTTTATCATTTTCATATCTTAATCCTTAAAAAATTATCTTTTTGTGACGATTTTTTTTAAATATCTTTTTGGATTGTGATAATTTTGACAATTTTTTTTAATCAAGATTGTTTCAATAATAACATGAATTTTCAAACTCGAAATTCCTAAGCAATATAACAAGTGAAGAGAGGTCAATGCTAATAGTTAGAGTTAATAATTAGATAAAACCTAATTTATTAACAAAATCAAAGGAAGATTAAAACTAATTTGTCAATCATAACTTTTAGAACTCTCTATCACTTATTATGTATAAAGTTGGTTCACTTTTAATGTTTGATAGAATAATGTTTACGTCACTCATTCATGAATTTTTGAATCATTTTAAAAATAAAAGAACAATTTCAATATAATATTTGACATAATTTTTAGAAACACATTCTTCAAATATATACTTCTTTGTAACCCAGATAATACGTCAGTCTCGAATAAGTATCACAAGCTGTCGATACATCACGAAGAGACAACGGCGCGGCTAGCGTGAGCATGTCCGCTGAACGATATCTCTGGCCGATAACCCGGGGGCCCGAAATCTGGACGTGAGCACATCGATGGTACGAGGTACGGTATGGCGGCTGGCTACTGTGGCAGGGAGGAGCCAATAAAACACACGTGGCGATAAATCGCGCGTGGCCGCACGGGCGTCGCCGAGCGGGCAATAATGGGCGCCTCGTGGCTTGGTCGAGAGAAAGAGGGCGGGAGAGAGAAAGAGGGAAAGCGGTTTCACGGGAACAGTCGGAAACCGAGAAGGGTTACTTTCTGGTGCTACATATAGGAGGGCCAACTCGGCAACCGTCCATCCGTTCGTCCGTTCGTCCGAAAGCACTCGTGTACCGTGATCTATCGCCTTAACCCTCTACAACGTTGAGTTCTCGGTTGAGCTCCCGATTGTCGAAGAACATTTAACACGGCCTCACCTTACTGTTGGTATTATTGCGAATCGAAACAATAATGCGTTTCGATTATTAGTACCGCCATGGAGTGATATCGATCTTTAATAAATATCACCTACCCGGTCATTGAACTTTTCCTTTGCGGACAATAGAGGCGAAAGAATCGAATAAGATAAATTTAGGTTCACGATTCGCTCTTCGAGGACGGTTTCCTCAAGAGATCTCCTCAAAGCGTAGGTACATGGCGATCGCGCGCAGTGCACGTTATGTAAGGAAAGCCTTTGAAGAAAGTATTCTAGCGCGGCTCGAGTTAATCGTCTTATGAGTAACGGCGGGAAAAATAATTTCGTTGCAAAAATGTGGTCGGTGCTTTGAGGCGATATTATAAAATGATGTATTCTTTGAGAGCATTTAAGAAATATAAAAGAAACCGAAACATTTTTCTTTGTGACTGACGATTGTATGTATTGTGATAAACTTTTTTCCGATAAGTAATTTGAATGAGAAAATTACGCGCGCGCATGAGATATCTTCGATTACAATTATCTCAATTTAATTAGGTGAAATCTAATTATCATCTAAGGAGTTACAATTGTAAAAAAGAAAGAAAAAAGTTTTTAAGTTTTATTTTCAAGATTATATACAATTGGAAAATTTGTGTTAAATTTAACACACTTCATATGTTTTAAATGTTCTACCCTTTTATATACTAATTTTTCATGTCAGATGAATACGTATTACACAAATATTACATAAAAAATTAACAAAATAAAATACAACATTGACATAATTAGTAAATTATATCAATCAAATAAATTATGAAAGCATATTTTTCTTCAATAAGATTAACTTACAATATGTTATAATATATTAATTAATTAGTTTAAACATGTTACATTAACACGTTTTATTTATTTTTCTTATAATTTACGTTTTAAAATATGTTATTTTATATTATTTGTATATTTACTCATAAATTGTTATTTTACGGTTAACAATAGAAAAAAATTGTTGAATATCAATTTTAAAATGTAATTTTCCTGTTCTTGTTTAACGTATATCTATTTTCTCATATATATATATACATATAATTTTGTACGATGAAAATCTGTACTGCAAGTCAATATGGTTATTAAGAAATAGCAATCGACAGCTGAGAGTTTGTCATAATGATCCCTTTTAGCTACCTCCTGAAACTCACTTGAAGAAATTAAGAATGACGCGGAGTTTTCCAGACGCTGGAAAAATTAATTTGACAGATTGAAATCGGCGTTGCAAAGTATTATATTTATTGAATCACGATACTTTATATTTTTCTCCAGACTGTTTTAAAAACATCGTAACTAAATTTTATATATATACGTGGTAATTGACTTACAGTCATGGTTTCATAATTAAAAAAATTTTAGTTTTATTAATTACAGCATATAATCAGTACCTTAAAATCACATTCCCGCAGAAATTTTCGCCTCTTACGTTGTTAGACGTTATTATGCGACAGATCATTAATATAACTATTACGCGACATCGATCGGTCCTTGAGAATATCTCGTTATAATCCTTCTTTGATTTGCTTAAGCATCTAGATAGAATGAAACTCCAAGTGCGAGTAAACAATCTCATCGAATGTACCCTACAGATATTCCCTCAAGGACAAGTAGAAGTGATCGTTTCTTACTCTTCCTTCTCTCTAGACATTCAATCAGAAAAATAATTATTTCGATATATATTGTACTTTTCTCTCTTTTTCTTTCTATTCATTTTTATAACATCATATATTTCATTTAATCGAAAAAATTATTCTTTCTTTTATTATTTTTATACATCCACTTTGCAAATTTAAGTTAAATTTATTCATAAAAATAATTTTAATCACGAGGTAAAAGTTTTGCCATTCGCAAGAATATAAAAAATATTATTATATATTCTATTTTTCTGAGTACATATATGATGAAATAATTTTTGAAGTTTTCAAATATAACTTTGTATACGTAAAATATATTTTCATTTTTTTATTTAATATTATATAAATATATATGTGTGTGTGTGTGTGTGTGTGTGTGTGTGTACATATATTCACTCAGAGGATATATGTATATATGAACGTATATACAGGATGATCATTTTCATTTATCAATTCAATATCTTAAAACGTAAATTTTAAAAAAGTTATAATGTCTGAGGATAACGAATAATGACAAAAATAATTTTTTAAACAAATTTTCAAGATTATATGAAAGTCAGTGCCATTTTTTTAAAAATAAAATTATAATTTTTCTAATTTATATTATATAAAAAATTATATAATTTTATTTAAAAAGACAACAATGACATTCATATAATCATAAAGAATATTTTCAAAAATTAATTTTAGCTTTATTCATATCCCTCCAGACCATATGACTTTTGTCTAAAAAGTTTCTTTTTAAAACTTATGGATTTTAAAATATTTGAGCGGATTAGTTAAAATGAGCCTTTTTTGTATGTGTACATATCTACATATATCAATATAAACTCAAACTTTTTGAAAGTATAATAAATCAATAAATTAAATTGTCTCAATAATGACAATAAAACGTTTTTTATTGTTAATATATATTATCGCTGATATACGATAATATTTCGAATAGAATGGTTGGAAACGCAAGATGTGAATTTTCAATAAATTCTTGGTCAATTTGATAAAAATTCAAGCCTTATCACGATGCAAACTTTCGATAGGTTACAGTTTGTCGTAAAGTTCGTTCGTAAAACTAAAAAATATCCGCATAAGTTGAATTTCGAAAATGCTCTTTATATAGCAGAGTGTCCTAAAGAAAAGTGTTACTTTTTGTACAATCGTGTTCTACGATCACGACCGCTGTTGGTGCAGATATTCGATCTCTTTCGGGCTTGCATATCGTGTATCATAAAAGGAGCACACATAAAAGAAACATTGTTGAAGTAGGCTATCATTCGTCTTCGAAACGTGAATCATAAAGTATCATACTGTAATTTTCCACATCCCAACAAATTATGCATGTGATGTAAGATGCAGTAATACATATACGAGTGATGTATATTATATAATAAGGATGATTCAGGGCCTTTGACTTTAAAAAATTATACAATAAAAGTTTCAACTTTTTTTTATTTGTTCAACAAATAAATTTCTAAATAAAATAAATATTATGTATCTTTTTTTTTCTGGTTCGAAATAATAAATACGCTTTGTCGGAACTTGTTGAAAAACACTTTACGTACGCAGAAATGCTCCATTTGTTAAATTAACAGTCAGGATTTCCAGAAAACAACCGTCTCTGTTCCGTCGTCGCGGTTTCCGCACCGTAATGTTATTAACTCCACACAGAGGAGCGTAATCACGAACTACTTTCCAGTGGCTACACACGGCTATTATCAGCGATCCCGACAGAGCTCCATGGGAGGATGCGTGAAATCCGCCCAGGCTGATGTACGACGATCGATTCCATGTGCAAGCTTTACTTGTAACGATTACCCGCGTGGTGTATCCCTCGTGCAGAAGTGGGTCGTCTCGTTGGGGGTAATGACTCATTAACAAAGCTGATCGTGACAGATCCGCAATACTGCATGTTGCGGGCACGTATGGTAAACACCTAACATATCGGCTGTCTCATTCGTATCTATTGGTACGATGACGTGAACTCGGCGAATCGACGGCTCCCGGAATTAGCGGCCACGATTCATCGCTGCGCGATATAATTCGCAAAATAGTTTGCCAACTGAATAAGTAGCATTAAGAGGGATAACACGTTTATCCCGCGCGCCGAAGAATAAGACGCGAGATCCGCGATAACCAACGTCGGTTAGAGCGAAAGTTAGAGAAGAATTTCAGGTACAATCTGCCGTCACTGCCGCTGCACGTTAATGCCGCGTGCAGCGAAGAGCTAAGTATCTTGTAATCCCTCGCTTAAGATCAAGAACTTTCGAGCGCTAAACGCGACTTACCGTTAGCGACGGCTTTAACGTCATGTGAAAATTATAAGAGATACTTCGACGGCTCGTAGATAAGCGCCTCCGCGGTGAACGAAAAGCCCGAGAGTGTGGAATTTAATAAACGCAAATCAAATATTTAATCTAGCTGAGAATTGAGGCGTCATCTCGTATGCACAATCACACACACACACACACTACAGATTTTACTAACAAATTCTAAATTTAATTTCATCGTATATTCAGAGAAAAAGACAGTTGTGCAACTATAAATGCGGCTATAATTAATTTACATAGTTAAATAAATTGTTTAATAATTATTGCAACTGTAAGATAATTTATTCGATTATGTACATTAATTCTATGTGTAAAACTTACATAGCCGCATTTATAGTTGTATGTATATATATATATATATATATATATATGTAATTAATAGAGAGAGAGAGAGAGAGAGAGAGAGAGAGAGAGAGAGAGAGCGAGCGAGAGAATAAAGCATGCAACTTGCACACCTCGAAAACTTGATAAACTATAAGTTGTATAAAAAACTGTTATATACAAAAGTTGCGTAACTTCAAATGGACCTTTACATAGAGCATAATTTTTTTTTATAAGGGGATGCGTTAAAAATGGTCAATCTCATTTTTTTAATGAAATTTTTTTTACTTAATACGATTTCTCTAACTGTTATGCATATAAGAGTATTGCTTCAAAAAAATATGTGAGCAAAACGGATAATTTTTTTAATAAGCAACTGTATATAAAAACTTATTACAATTGTAGTGTAGTTGTTGTACTTTTATAATTATTATCACCATTTTTCTCTGAGTGTAGCAAAATTTGTGCAACTGCAACTTTAATCCATTTTTAACTTTTAATATTAAATATGGATGTAATTGTTGTAAATAACTTGTATAACGTTCTAAAACAAAACTATAAGTTAAAAGTTAAATTCATGATAGAAAAATAAAAGGATTTCGAAAGAGTCTAATATAGTCTTTCTGCAAGCTAATCGCTGTGCAAGATGACTCAATATCGAGATACTAACGTTTTCCACTATGGACTACCGTACATATTTTATGGCATGGGACGTGTTCTGTTAGATACTAAACCGATGTCTGAAGCATCCCGACCGCAATGGATTACAGCCAAGTCATTATTCATCCCCTCTTTATACATTATTTCACACTTCGGCAAGCCTCTACCCGCAGTACCGGCACCAGGCCCTCATGTCTTCCTTTCTCCTATGTTTACGAGCATTTCGGCGGAAATGGAAAATGTCGAGAATTCGCTAAAGTGTCTCGGTACAAAGCTCGCGTTGCTGAAAGCAAAAGCAATCTGCGATGCTCGCGTTGCATTGGGAATAGCTTCCGTCTTCATCGCTTGATTCTGAGCAGTTTCGCGGTGAAATACGGATGAGATGACGGAAGTCACAGAAAGGACGGAAGAAAGGGAGTTGATTCGCGAAGAGTGGATATAGTCAACTTTAAATTTGATTGGTAGTGGCTTACCCGCCACCGGACTATTCCAATATTTTTCTTCGGTCTGCGGAAAACGCGTTACGAATCGATCGTTAAAAAGCTCAATCGAGATTCATTCCCACAATACATTCGCGATATTCTTCTTGCTTCTAATCTGTATAATACTGTTAAATATATCAAA
>Ga0157363_1002583_pt1 | contig 16059 bp, 6 predicted proteins | sample AttsexASBM1_FD_111477 | JGI IMG/M metagenome (GOLD analysis project Ga0157363, IMG submission 111477) | Fungus gardens microbial communities from leaf cutter ant in Ribeirão Preto, State of São Paulo, Brazil - Atta sexdens ASBM1 | ecosystem: Host-associated > Fungi > Mycelium > Unclassified ...
AAATATTACATCTTTTAATATATTTCTATTGTCCATTTATTATTCTTGCAAAATTAAAACTGTTTATTTAAACAAAAAAAGAGTATTCAAATCGAATCATGTCGACGTGTTAATGAAAAAAATGCAAAATACGTATAGTTAATTGACCGTCGCTAATAGCAAGGCAATCATATCCGTTGATTGTCAGTAACGGAAGTAACATTTTATTTCATGTAATTGAACGTCATGAGCCATAGCTGAGAAACGTAAAATAGAAGTGATTGACGCTATGAGGTATGAAGTAAGAGAGGAAGAAAAGAATTAAAGAATTAAAAAGATACTCTTGTAATAAATAATTTTTTTCATTGTTTCAATGTGATTTCATCACATTTTTCCGTGATGAGCTTATTATATCGGATTTTATCCGTTAATATTTATCATCGAATCTGACATTTTATATAATTTTTTACTTTGACAGTCATGAAATGATTAAAATGACTATCATGAAATGATTAAAAAAGAATTATAATATCATCAATATATAAATTTATATTAATATGTTAATAACATAGATTACAGATAATTTAATTTAAATTAATATATGCAAGAAAGTAGATGTATATACATTATCGTTTTACTTTATTATCGACCGTTTAATATTGTTTCTTAACTTTTAATGCAGAAGCACACTAAGAAAATTTAGTTATATAAAAATATATCCATTTATTTATAAAAACCTATTAATGATATTTCATAAAAACGCATTTTATAAAAGATTTGTTGCATGATGCATTCTATTTTTCTCGTAAAGCACATTTTTACTTGAAATAAATTTACTTTCTTTAAATTTAAATTTAATCTTTATCTACTAAAGAATCTCGAGTTTTTCTTATTTGGTATACCAAATTAATATTTGTTCTTTCGTTGGTCCCATGCAATCAGAGAAAGAGGAAAAGAACTGCGCTTGCTGGTCGCGTCATTGCAGCGGAATTTCGGCTGTAAGTATTTGTAACGGAACAACTGGCTCCTTAACAGCGCGGTTTGAAGCGCTGTGCACTGTATGAAAAAAAAAAGGATAGCATAAATGTCGTAATGTTTTATCAAACCCTGATCATCAGGCCCGGTTCTCTGAACCTTCCCGCGACTTCCTACTTTTTTTCGTAAACAAGAAACTTGCTGGATTCGTATTTGAGAGTTCTTCACCCTCTCCACATATTCATCCATCATCCCGTACTTTCGTGACTCACCGTGATGACCATCTCTTTGCATCTTGAGTCTGTGGAAGTCTTAATTCGACACACGTCACCTGGTATCTTCAAAAGCGTATCTTCAAAAACGTATTACGTAAACATTTAATTATATTTTGAGCACAGCCAACATATATTACATATTGATAAGTTTATTAAATGTTTCGATTTACATACAGTATACATAAAGTTATGCGATAAATAAAAAAATATTCGTGCTTTAATACACTCCCTTCAACATGTAGCAATTATAGACATGATAGTTCTTATATTTATTATAAATTAATTAATTATAAATTAGATGAAAAAACAATTAAATAAAAAACATCCAATTTCATTTTTGAATTTTACATTTAATGATACAGAATATCATAAATTTGAAACATTATATTTGCATTTATTTAATTTTGATACATCTATTCTATTAATTCTAAGATATGTGATCGGTGATTGTAATTAATGCTTACAAGTTTCCGGAAAGTTCGTGATTTCTGATCGGATAACGATCTTGTCACATTTATGAGTAAGCAATAATCTGTATTCATATAAGCTACTATCGATTGATCTTAATCTGCAAAAAATAACCGATGAGGGATCAAGTTCAAGATCAAGATCAATGATCTTGTGAGAAGGTCGTCATTAAGAGAAAGAGAGAATTCCACGGTGAGTGACTCCTGGGCCAAGGACTTTGATCTACAACTGACTTTCGCATTTCATATAACGATTTACATTTGACGGCCTTCTCATCAATTGAATGATTTCCTCTTCCATTTAAAAATATTTCTTTATTGACGATTGAAATATTCCAAATTAAGACTGCCTATTTGTTTGTTCAAAATACTCTATAACATTTTAACATTCGATGTGGAATATATATGTTACAAATCGAATTATAAATAAAAACTGTTATCTAGCAATGTGATTTTGCTTCACTTGACGTTCTTAAAATTTACCTAATTCATCAAATCTTAAAAATCTTTATAAATATTTAAAAAATCATCTTTTTCAAGAAATCACGAGATACCTGATATATATATATCGGTTAAACGGAGAATTCAACGGTTAACTGTGTTTCGACCATAAAATCGCCCACGTGACCGAAATCGGATTCGAGAATTATATGAATTTCCTTATTGCCCCTGGCGGATATTTTTATAAGTGAACCTTGTGAATATATTCGTGCACAAATTACATGTAAACATTTTGTCAAGTCGTACTGAGTAATTATAAAAGTACCATTTTCTTCGAAAATATATATTAAAACTCATAAAATATACAATTATTATATATTTGTATAAAAATGTAACTTATTTCAAAAAATTATTTGATTTATATAATCCTTTTCTGTTTAAAGTTTAAATATTAAAATTAAATAATAGAGTATAAGTGATTCAATATGAACTATTAATTAATTCTTGGATTATAATAATTCAATTTTTTTTAATTAATTATTTTCCTTTATAATAATGCAAGAATTTTTAAACCTTCTCTTATAAATCGTAGATAATAATATAAATAAATATAATTTTATATAAATAAATATTATTTAGCGTTGTAAACGAGTAATGCTTGAGAAACTTTCGAATAAAGAATCCTGAACACTTCTTGCTCGGAAATCCCCAAAAAGCGAGCCATACTTTACAACTAATTTGCACACCACTTGTATTTGTTTATTGACGAGTCAGCAGAAGTATCACATCGACACATGTACCGTTAAAGATTCTTCCAAGTCATTGAATAATATGATCGTAAAGAAAATTTGCACAGCAGCAACATTAAAAAATGCAATATAGATGCGTATAAATGCATTATCACCTGAAAAGCAACGGTAATTCTATATTACCCAAGAATTCATTGTATCAGTAGATTTCAATCAATTAAATTTCCTTTAGCACTTCCATAATGCTGAGGCATAAAAAAAATTTTGAAAATGCTCGATTTTCTAGGAGAGTGTTTTAAAGATTCGAATTTAGATTGTATCTCTCTCTATAGTGTTTTTAAAATGAATTATTTTGTTTTAGAAACATGCAACATGTACAAAAAATAATTGTATCTATAATATTATAATTGTATTTATAATATTATAAACAGTTATTACAAATAAATATAATTATTTGTATTTATTATAATAATGGTAAAGTTAAATCATATCTTGTAAAAATATAAAAAAAGGACTGAGAAAGGAAAAATTTTGAAATAAATTAGAAAATATTTATATATTAAAATGCAAGATCGTCTACAATGCAAGACATTTTCTGCACATAAATCATTCAGATGAAATGATACATAGTTTGGTTTATGGCGAAGCAAATTCAGATTTTAATTATTACAAAAATAGATATAGTGGAGCACGGCTTGGAGCGATAATCGAAAACGAGAATCTGCAATTGAAAGATATGATAAATCCCTTTATTAATCATATCAATGTTAATCATGACGATTAAATCTCACTTAACCGGTCTATAAATGTCAAAATGTAATATTACAATATGAATCATTTCGAGATCACATTTTTAATTATTAAAATTTTTAATTATTAAAAAATAGCTTTATAATATCTCATTGCATTTTAATGATGAAAAATACTACAGTTACTTAATGCTCGTTGCTGCAAATATAAAGCGATGTGATTCCATTACGATATCCGAAAATGATAATGTCTTCTTTAAATTCTTTTGTAAAGATGCCGTTACACTTTGTTTGTTAAATAATCTCGAAGGAAACATCCGGTCTGAATACGTTGAATATCATCATTGAATAAATTTGACGTAACAGAAGTAAAAGAAATATCTATACATATGCATATTTTCTCGATTTTCGATTGACACATGCAACAAATAAAATGATCTTTTATTTGTTATTATTAATGTCATTATTATATAATTATATAATTTTTTATAATTACAATTGTTATATAATTATTACATAATTAAAGTTGTTATATTATTATAATACTGTTCTTATATTAATTGCTATGCAAAAAAGTTGTAATATAAAAAATTGTGTATATTAATACCTATGGTACATAATAAATATTTAAAAGCTCGATAAGAAAGAAGAGACGCCGAAATTCCGAAAAAAATATATGCGAAACGGTTATTGAGAAATGTCTCGATTAATTTGATCCGTGAAATCTTGAACGTATCGCTGTCAACAGCAATAATGATTTCGATCACGAAATCCAGTCTTTTTCTGGGTCAAGGATGAGCGTGTCTTTAATAATATCGCCGTGCACAAACTGGATTTGATAAGATGATTTAAATATGACTCTGAAAATATTTTTTAACCGTAAGTATCCCTGTTAGAATATTCTGTTCTAAAATTATTCATTATAATACACTACTTTTTAAATAGAATATTATTACGTCTGATGGCAGGTTGATATAATTATAGTTAACTACGAAGTTTTATGGATTGTCTAAGTACAATTGTCTCAACATTTTATAACCACTGAACATCTCATCTGCCGCAGCTTATTCTAACATACATCGTACTGAGGTAAAGAAGATTTTTAATGGCTGCAAATGTCGAGAGTTTCTCGAAGAAAACAATTCGGACTATTAGAAAAAAAAAATCGTATGTTCCATACCGATAATCCTCTTGTAGTGACGGTCATAAGACATAAGTGCGATGAACAGAATTTTATAGACCATTAATGATAGCCGACACGAAGCTATGATTCAGTCTCGTCCTTGGATTCGATGGATCGAACGAGGAACTGAACAAAGGAAACAGTACGGCGGGAAGATGATTCTGAGGAGGCGCAGAAAACTCGAGAGCAGGAACAATACAGAAAGAAATGACCTTGTGCGATTATCGGTTTTAACTGTAATTGGTTGTAAAGAAAAAAGAAATATGCAAGGGTAAAATAATTGCGAATGTCAAAAAACAGGCTGAAGAATGGATTCGTAGTCAAGTTCGGCAATAACAGCTAAGCTTTTTAATTCGAAAAATCGGTTGACAGTTACAAACTAGGTGGATTTATGTTGACATGTAAGTGATACTTACTTTAGATTGGTATTAAGAATAGAGAGATGGGCGGATTGCGTTGCCGATTCCGTTGGGCTATCGAGAAAAAATGTCGGGAATGCTGAATGAATCTTTCAAACAGGACGCTTCGTTGTGCGCGGAATAAATGAACAGAGCAGCGTCATCCTCTGGAATCGATCAGTGACACTTTTACGGTTGATTCCGCGACCGCTAGAACCAACTATGGTTGCGGTTTTTGCCTTGTGTGGGTAGATAGATTTTTTTTCTTTTCGTAAGATCCGTTAGAAGTACGAGACTTTCTTATCTAAATTTTCCAACGGTATTTGAGCGGAAAACGTTTTTCCCTACGCATTACAATAACAATCGTTGCGATATGAACACATTGAAATATAATATGAACACATTGAAATAATTCAAATAAATGTTACAAAACAAATATGCGATAATTTAAAGTAATATTTTTAAATATTTTACAATATATTGTAGAATTTTGAAAAAACTCTCTCAAAATATAGCTGCGCATACAAATGTGGCATCTGTCATGATTTGTTTATTTTTTCTCTGAAATGATTCCTTCATAATAGTAAGGCCTTCATAAAGTGTGCCAATTAGGATAACGTATCTATACGGTATAATATGCAAATTAAAAAATGTTTGTGTATAAATTGCGCTATTAATGTAAAATTCAATCCATAAAAATATTTTAATCACGATAATATGTAATAATATTATTCCAAAAGTAGGGAAAAATATTTTAACAGAACCACATAAAATCTTGTGAATAATATAAATACGTAACTTATATATTACACATAATGTATAATACGTGATCACATCTGAAAATTCAGAAGAAATACGTTGCAGAATTATATTGTATGTTTCATTTTATCAAGATTCCTTAAAATAAAATGACGTTACTCAGCAATTTTATTTTTCCTTCAAATCTTCGCAACAACATTGTCGTATCAAGATATTTCTCGACTAGTTGGTCCTTGCCTTTCTCTTTGATCAATCTAGTAATTGTCTATTGTACTTTTTATCTTGAATAGACTTCTCGCTGCATAATTATTGACACATATTGAAAGCAAGTTACACCTGCTAGTTCTTTTGCCGATGCCACATGGACCCTTTTTTCGCTCATAGTCTTCTTTAAATTGATCTCCTCTCGAAGATGATCGATATCGTGTTAAATAGCGATAAACCAGACATGGGTAACACTTTAAACGAGATGAGTTATATTATTGCCACCGTGTACATCTATGGTGTGGTCCTGTCGAAAATACTGATTAGCGGTTCGTTGTCCCAAAAGTATTATAATGCTCGATGTCTTGCTATCATTTACATATTTTACATGGGACCATTAAAGTGACAAATAAGCGTACCTCGTAAAAATATTTGCTGCTAAATCTGTCTGAAAACTCAATTTATTAAAATAAAAAATAAATGAAGTATTAAATCTTTTCAGTATCGGAATTTTAACATAACAATCAACAAAACAAAAGATGACTAATGACACCATTCTAATCCCGGAAAGAATGGTTTTGCAAAAATATCTAAAAAATTTGATCAGGATTGAGTAAGTTAATGTTTTTTTTTTAAATAAATTAAGTTAAAGTTAATGGCTTATAAAATTAATAAAATTAAGTTAAAAGTTGAAGGAATAAAGAATTAACTTAATAAAAATTAAATTAAGAATAAATTAACTTAAATTTAAAAAAAAATTAATTTTGAAAAAAATGATTTTTGAGATCAGAATGTCCTAATTTTTTTTAAAATGAGATTATTTTAAATAACACTTACAAATATAGATTATTAGGCAAATTTAATTTTATATCCACATGTAAGTTACTTATATATAATAAGAGTCACACAATAAGATGTTTTTGTCAAAATCTTGCGAGAGAGAAGGATACATGTTTGCATTATTTCTTTCTTTAATTTTTATCTAATTCTTTCTTTAATTTCTGAAACGTTCGTTCATGCGACTGTTCATGCATGTTTACGACATCGATTAGATATTTGTTACAAAAAATATACGTAAAAATTTAGAAAATGAGTGGATGTGCAACACTGTTCTACAACAATTCTTCATTTAAGGCTCATTTTATATTTATGTTGCTGAAATATAACGTTTGTGTACCTAAAATTAGTATGATTCAAATATAAGCGGGAATTGACAAAATCTAGTGAGTCAAAAACTGGCACCGTGGTATGACTCTTATTATAGAATCTCTCATAAAATCATTGAACTTTTTTTAAATAAATTCTCTAATGTTTAAGACTTTATAGAAAAAAATATTAGCATTAAGAAAGATAGAAAAATTTTTAATTTAAACAAGTTAATAAATTATTGTTTAAAACTAAATTAAGTTAAGAATTAATGCATTTAAAATTAATTAAGTTAAATTAAAAGTTATTAGCTTTTTAACTTTTTTTTAATTTTTAACGTTTCAACTACTTATTACCCAAGCCTGAATTTGGTGAATATATAGATTTGAAAATAATTTTGTTAATCGGAATAATTATATAGCACTCTCAAGCTGATTGTTATATCAAAACTTTTTATAGCATTACTCATTATGAGTATCCTACAAAATTACTTTGTATAATTATTTTGATGGTACAACAAAATTATTTTCAGATTTGCCTTCAGCTAAATTTTTAGATATTTCAGCAAAACCATTCTTTCCATATGAGAAATACAATTTTTATTCTTTGACAAGCTTTATAACAATTTTTTAATGTTAATCGATATCCAAGAGATTCAACCGTTATTATTGTATTCATTTTTTCTTATTTTATAAATTATCAAAACTCGACCATTATATTGAAGATGGCCTTATTACAGATTGAAATGTGTTTGCAAAATATGCAAAATTAAACTTATACGATTACATTATTACACAAAAATCTAACTTGTTAGCGCTCCATCTTATTTTTAATTTATTAACTCATTTTTTATCATGGATCATGTAATAATCATTTACATAATTGTTCGCGTAATCAATAAACGTTCGAATTGCAACTATTGACTTTGAGCAAAATTGTACTTTTTAAATATATATATATATATATATATATATATATATATACAAAGAATACAAAAAATACATAAAAAATACATGGTCGATGTAATTACTTGACAAGTGATAGATTTTTCTAATAAGGGCTTTGGACCCACAGAGATTACAGAGATGTGTTTTCTCGTTTCTTTCGCCACGGCAATAAATAATCATCGTCCTAATGAATTCGTGTGGTCCGTAACTACCGGTCCGGCCGACTCGGGGAGCATCTCTCTCTTCGTTTCTTTTTTTCGCGATACCAAGAAACACTTTTCGTATCACATGCATCAGTAATGTGTTACGGTTTCGTACAACGCAAGTCGAACAACGTGTCGCTACTTGCGCGCGCGTAAAAAGCAACCTGGAGAATCAACACCGAAATTCTCGGTGTTCCTTTTGTCGGACAAAATCGGCGCAACGGTCGGCGGTTTTCTCAACACCGACGTTAATTACCTTTGCGTTGCGCATGGCGTACGTGCGAGGGAACCTGAATTACGGGGTCTCTGAACGCAAAAACTCTCGTGCGTCGGAGGTACGTACGGATTGCGCGAGAGAAAGAGAGGAGGAAAAGAAAAGCGCTCGCGAAGGGACGCAAAGAGGCGCGCCGGTTATTTATAAGCCGCTAAGGTACTCGGTATACTGAAGCCTTCGAACCATTGCTCTCCTCTGTTTCTCTACGTTTCTTCTTCCTTTTTTTTCGTTCGTGACATTGACATTCGGCTAAAAAACCGCGAAAGAAACGGAACGATCTTTATGACACGCTTCGTCTTTGCGTGTATGTACTATGTATCTCTCATCGACCTTTTTTTTTCACCACTCTTGCTAATTTCATTCTGATTGCTATCAAAGGAAACTTGCTATCGCAAGTCGCAAGTATCGTCGTTTTCATTGAAAATGTTTCATAAAGACGATAATTGAATAAAAATCGAACATAATTAATATTACATTTAAATTTGCTATTTCGACTATTACTTCGCCAATGTTTTTCAATGAACTTTTAGCTTTACGATCAGAATTTACATTTATTTTTCTTTAATCTTTGCAGAGGTTCTATACATTCTATATGAGAATAAATAAACTGTACTTGTAAATGTGATAACTTTACCATATTTAACTCGATGGAGGTGCACAAATTAAATAAAGAATTATATTAAGAGTTTGTGCAATATATGTACTTAATTTCGAATATGTGTCTGTGTATGCTTAATAACTGTATATCATATAGAAATATGTATAAGACGAGCACGCGAAAATACTTGTAATATTAAAGGTGGCTTGAGATCTCCGTAACTCATAAATCATCGGCGTCTACTTGTACCTATGTATTCGCATGTCGACAGGATAGTCCATCTTTTAAATACATATATGGGGTGCGTGTCTGACTAAACCCTTTTGGTCTTCTTAATGATTAGCGTCATTGTATACTTAAATCACTGCCTTCGAGTTTTATGATTACATAGTCGTCGAGTAACGTAAACGCAGTTAATTGAACATTAATAAATTATCGAATCGACACGTTATCAGTAATTACAAGCATGCAGATAAAGTTCATTCAGAAAAATGCTTGAGAGCATTGTACTTTACGATGCGGCTTTTTTATTCGTTATTCAAATTTTCTTAATTCAGAATTTTTAACTAAATAAAGATAAATTTTCTCAAACCAAGTACTGTAAATGCGGAAGAAAAGTAATAATTAAAGGTATCACCATTCGCAATGTTCGTATTATTATTATAGCTGCCATTATACGCTAAAAGTAAAAATAAAAGTCTTGGAGACAGGTGAATCGCGTGCTCTTCTTCACGAACGAATAAATCATGGATGAGGCTGAACTTCCGCGCTTTATTTCACGGCTCGTTAATTCAGAATCCTTCATGCAGAATGGATCGTTTCTTTCTTCGAGAATCTGCAACGAGACGAGGATCATATATGTCCCAACACAAGATCCGTAACCCCGGAATTTTTCCTCAGATCATTTATGGTGAACGTACCTTGAAGTACGATCCATTGTACTCCCTTTCTGTACGGACGTTTATACAGTCCGTACATATACAAGTGCAGAGTGCCCCTTCATAATGTTTCAGAAGAAGGTATCAAGAAAAGAAACGTGCGGCAAAATATAAATTATGCATAAAATAGATATATATTACGTAATAGCTATAATTACATAAAATATTTTATAAATAAAATATAAAAAATATGAATTTTGCTTAAAATATTTCATATCGTTTTATGAAGCAGATTTGAAAAAAAATTTAAATACATTTTGTAAACAAACAATTTGAATAATTTTTTTTTTAAAAGTTCGAACAAAATCAATAATCACATGGATTTTTAAGATTCGATTGTTCAAATAATTCCGATATAAAAAGGAATTTCAAAGAAAATATATAATTCATTGCAAATAGAAATAACATAAGTTTTCGTTTATTCTCACAATATATAGTTTAATTCTATTTTATTATTATATTTAAATTCAATCTTCACAGAGAAAGTTAAATAATTTAAGATATTAAAACTTTATAATGATGTTTAAATAATCAAAGAATCTGAATATTAATATAAATTTACTTCGTACAGCTAATGTCTAAAAATTAGCATTGGTAATAGCAGAAAAGAATATTAAAGAGAATTCTAAATAGAGACAACAGAAATCGATCGAAAGAAATCCAGACTGCAGAGACAACACTGAAGAATCTGCGGAAGCTGCGACAACCGGCAAGTTCAACTACTTGTTGCTGCTGCTGCTAGTCGTCCTCGAGAATCTTTGTATGGGATAGATAGAAAATAAATGAACAAGCGTCGTGCATGTTCCCATAGGATTCTTACTAAGTTGAGACTTGTATGGAACAGCATGCGAAAGCAATCATCATTGATTATCACTGATAGTCATGACTACGATCCCGTCACGGGCCGAACGTTTTCGCCTTCGTTTTTTTTTCACGTTCTCTTACGTCATATTTTCATAGGCGATTCTGGTAATTTTTGCAGCATCCTGTTACGCCGAGTTCGTCGAACCACGTTGGAGCAGTGACCGTCATCAACGTCATCCATAATTTAGTAACAATTGATAAAACGATCTTGATAAAAAAAACGCTATAGATGATATAGCTTATAAATAGTAATATCGTTCTTTTATAATTCAAAACTCTTTGCATCTTTTTATAAACACAATGGATTTTTATAAACACTTTTTATAAACACTAGAAGAGTAAAATATAAATTTTTATTCTTTATTTCGTTATCTCATTATCTCAGATATAATATAGATAATAAAATTGTTATTAAAGATATTGGCGTCACTTATATGTTTCAACAATTTTGTAAGAATTAATATGATGTTTTATTTAATATTTTGATATTTTATCAAAGTAAAAATAAATGTATTTTTAAACAATATTTTATATATTTTATACTAAAATAAATATTCGCTTAAAAATAAAATTTGTGTAACGATGAATTTTGTAAGATTTATGGATTTGTATGTCATTTAAATTTGTATATTATACTTAAATTTATTGTTTTATTTTTTATTATATGCAAATATTTAAGCCTATTCTACAATGTTCTCTTTGTTTCCTGTTTCTTCTTTTTTCCCTTTTGTTTTTTTCCCCTTTGCAATCGTTTTATCAACAATTATATTTCTTGCAATGTGTTTCCTGTTTCTTCCGAAGTTTATTAACTTTTATCTCGGACACATAAAACGAAAAGACAAGATAAAAAAATAGCAAAAATAGTAAAAAATAGCAAAGAACAAGAAACAGGAAACAAAAAGCACGTTGTAGAAATAATCATTATAGATATAATAATATAATATTATGAGTATGAAGACATTTTTTTAACGATAGCATTAGATACTTAAGTGAATGCGCATTTTAAAACTCTTGTTGATTCACAAGTATTCTCTGCAGGGCTCTTAACTCATTACATCAGCGTGATTCTTTTTGATAAGTCATTTTTTTAATATCACTATCAGATTCATTACGGTTATAAATAGCGGAACCTGTTCCCACGAACCGATCCGACAGGGAAAATCGTATCGATGCCGCGATATGATAAGAAAAAACGTATATGCACGGGTTGGCACAAGAGGTGCATCCTGCGCGATCCAAGGTCGAGAAACAGAAGAGACGCGACGGTCTACATAACTCGATCTTGGATGCTGCAATGGCTTTATACTTTCCGTCGACACGCTGTATCTTCAACTTGCTTTCATATCTGTTTTTCACGAGATCGGCATGTTGCAATTACGACGAGGATCCTCCTCGCATAAGCCTTAGGATGCGCTCAACTTGGCTTTTATCAGTGTCGAAATCACACACAAATGAAACTTGCTAAATATCATTATTCCTTAATTGATTGATAATTATCTTGCACAAAATAGTATAAAGGTATCACTACTGACTGTCCTAAAAAAAAATGCTATTAGACTCGATGTTGCACACAAATATATTTTCCGTAATTATACTTGTTGCAACTAAATAATGTCGAAATACTTGAACATACACAACACACACACACACACACACACACACACACACACACACACACACACATAAATTACAAAAAAGAATATTCAGTAAGGTAGACGCAAAAAAAATTAAAATATCGTTTCGTTTTCAATTGAGTAACCTTTTTGTTAAAAGGAAATAATTAAGAAGAATTGAGGAACTTAATTATCTGTATAATATTTTGTCTTTCACGTTGATGCATGAGAGAGAGAGAGAGAGAGAGAGAGCCTGCGCTAATTCTACGATAACTAGCTCGAGTGCGAGAAACGCGATTGAACGGAGAACTGGACAGCGTCGCATTCTCCGGTGAAGAGGTGCGAATTCCTGGATGGTATCGGTTCTCGTGTGTAATGTGTAACATCGAGCGTGTAACGATCGGAACACGGTTTGTGCCCCCTTCCACACCTGCACGCAGCCACTATTCCTTTTCGCGTGCACATATACACGCGTGTTGGTGCTCCACGCACACCGGTAAGCCAATTGGAGAGTCAAGTCTTGGCCAAGTCTTTATAAGTAGGAGCCATCCGCGTCCTCAGGACTTACTCCCTCTCGGGAACGTGCCACGATCAGCAACCGATTTTCAGAATAGTTAGTAAAAAGTTTGTAAAGCCAGCCAGGCTCACGCTCCACGAATTTCCGAAGACGAGGATTCAAAGGAAACAGAAGGATTTGTGAGATGACGAACGACTAACGCGGACGACTAACAAATGACGGAATTCTTTGCTGAATGCATCGAAATGTAAGTCCGTATATTCCTTTTTCATATTTATGAAGATGAATGGAAATGCTTCTGTAATTTTTGATTTAGCAATAAGCTAAAAAGTAAGATTTTTTTTTATGTGTGTTATAGATTGTGTATTTTTTTGAAAATTTGTGCAAGTTTAAAATGTATTTGTTAGCACAAAAAGTGATTAAATCATTAATTTCTAGGAGATTGCATATGAACGGAAAATTGAATGAGAATTATGAGATGTACATTTTTTTTTAATTTGCGCGTTTATATTTATTAATGAAAAGTGATTAGATCGTTAATCTCTAGGGCTCTGCATGATGGCGAAAGATATTTGTACCAATGAATAAATGTCTAGCGTTTAAATAATTAAGAAAATAAATCTGAATTTGAATCGAAGTTAATTTATAATTTAATTTTTTGGAATCATTATAAGCGATCACGCAAATATAATTTATTGTCTGTAATTCTGAAACTTCGTAGAAATATCCTTGAGTATTTCTTCGCTTCCTTGAGAAGTAGATTGGCGGATATTTAACGAAGGCCTTAAAGGGAAGTGATTAGCATAAATTTCGACGTCCGAGGCGTTACTGGTTGAAAATTTAAGCAGCCTCATAAATACATAGCGATTATAATGCATCAAATAACAGAGTCGATTCGATCATGTATTGGTGTCGATAATTGATAACGAAATGATGCGTCAAGTTCCTCAAATGTATATTTCTAATTTTTTTAATATCAAAATAATTTACATAATTATTGCGTTTAGTATTATATACTAATCTATATATTTTATAGTAGTAAACATAGTTTACGTTATACATTTTTGTAAATGTAAATTTTTTTTTATATTGCAGCGCTTTTCATTTAGAACTTGAAATCAAAAATCTTACTTGATTATTACAAGTTAACAAGCAAAATATTAGAAGTCTCATAATTTAAATCGAAGCTACTTTATTACTGAGATTAAACACGATATATGTATAATGGATATCTTATTTCCGATAGTTATCTATAATTAATAGCCATTAGGCCATTAAACCAGTTAAACTGTTAATACATAACGATCACTTGCAATTTTACATCTTAAACGTATAATTGAATATGATTGTGTTTATTGCGATAATAAAGCATTGCGATATGAAAGCAGTTTAAATGAAACCCTCCTTTTAAGCATTTCTATCGTGAAATTATCTGATATCATTTAATAATATACGTAAAACTTAAAACATGAACACTTCATGCAATAGTTTTCATACTTTATACTTTTATAATCATATTTTCTATTACGTTCTAAAATTGATATGAAGAAAATATTATTGGCATTTAGTGTAATAAAAAGCTCTTTGGAGCTGGTCGAAGATTAATATCGAATCGGTGTAATCGGCGTTATATGGTCATGACACTGATCATCACGTAATTGTTTCACCCGGTCACAAGCGGGTCTTACAATACTCGTAACATGTCCACAATGTAAATGACCGTTGCCGAAATATTCCCCCGCTCGATCGCGAATTCGCGTCACGATCTGAACGGCTGCTGTATTTGGCTCGACATTCCGCGCTTCGTATGCTCGACTCGAGCATGGTCGATCAATCCGTCGTTCGATCTTGGCATTGAAATAACCGATCGGCCAAGAAATAAACATGCTTGCTCGCGGGCGCATAATGCATTATGTACGCTTGTATAGCATTTCGTAATCTGTAAACGGCAACAGCCTTAAGTGATACCGGTCTTAAAATTAATTTTCGGTCTGATGTATCATAAAGAAACACCGCACGTGCATTGTGTAAGTATCGAGCGAATCATGCGGATTTCATCCCAATATATTACTTAATTATTGCTGTACAAAATGCGCATTAAAAATTGCACGTGTAATAAATAAATATTTGTTACAAGTAATGATTAGGATAAATGAGAAAAGTATATTAGATATCTATGGAATATTATAGTATAAAATTTGTTACGATAAAAAATGTAAAGTCACATAACTTTTTCTATCTCTTTTAATGATAAAAAGTGATCCGACTCGCAAAATATTATATCGATAATATTTTGAGAATAAGACCACTTTTTTTAATCATTAAAAGAAACAGAAAAAATTGCGTGATTCAAAAAATAAATTTCAAAAAAGAAAAAAAATAAACCTCTTGTTACAAAGAACAATCTTTACAAAAACGTGTAATTATAAAAAATTTTTTTTCGTTACGTGATACAAGAAATGTTTCCATTATTAACAATATTTTAACGAGCAACGTTCCCAGAGAGTTCAACCTTGCGCAATTATTCCAAAATGGAAGATAAAAGTTACCGGAAGGAAAAATTCGAAATTGACTCAATGGCAACTATATACGCGCTTGTTTAATCATATTCTGTATATAGAAAAAAAAAATCAATAAAATCTTACCATTCATACTTAAAATTATTTTTATATTCAATATTGACCATAATATGTGATATTTGTCTGTAAAATTCTATAAATTACGAAATAAGAATAAAAAATAAATGCACACACACACACACACACACACACACACACACA
>Ga0157363_1002584_pt1 | contig 16057 bp, 10 predicted proteins | sample AttsexASBM1_FD_111477 | JGI IMG/M metagenome (GOLD analysis project Ga0157363, IMG submission 111477) | Fungus gardens microbial communities from leaf cutter ant in Ribeirão Preto, State of São Paulo, Brazil - Atta sexdens ASBM1 | ecosystem: Host-associated > Fungi > Mycelium > Unclassified ...
CACACACACACACACACACACACACACACACACGCACGCACACACACGCACACGCACGCACGCGCACACACACACACACACACACACACACACACACACACACACACACACACACACCTTCCGTTTCGCAACAGAGTCTGCTGGAAGCGACCATTGGTTTCTTCCTTGAATCTGTTATTCCGCATAAAAAAATAAAAATAAAAATACATAAAGTAAATAAGGTAGATTTATGAAGATATTACATAAAATAGATTTTTAAGATTGTTTAATTATTATTTTCCATTTTCACATATATTCTTTCTCAAGTTTTCAACTCCTGAGAGAAATAAAATATAATTTCCATAAATCAAGATTTTGCGATTTTAATTAATTTTATTGTTACAAAAATATAGACAAATTAATCTTATTTCTTTGATTTATTAATACACAATTACACGATATTAATTAATAATTACACGATTTTATTTGTTTCAGGACATAAAAGTGTTAGAAAGCAACACATTAAATTTTATAATTATTTTTGATGTTGTTTCTCAAGCGTAAAATTTTTGTGTGACTTAATAATTTTAATAACAATAATTGGGAAAGCTATTATATATATAAATAATCAGTGTAATAAAAAAAATTTAATATTAACTGTGAATGTAGTATCAGATCGATGTGCGCGTAATTACAGCAATATAAGTGCTCGGATTTTATACGATCCTATTGGCTATTTTTATTTAATCGGTTATAATTTAAAAACTATTTTAGGGAGTACAAATTAGTTCAATCCGTTTCCTTAAAGATAGCTCCAGCTGTTGTGAATGGTTCATAATGATAGCTGATTTTGGCGGTTTCAGAGAGGTTAAACATCTACTAATAATATTCAGTTTATATCGCTTTGAGTTTCATACAAAATCTTGATTTTTACTGTGTTTGAAATGTCGAATTTTGTGTTAATCAAGCAGCATTTGCGAGAAGTTCTGATTTTCTGCTTTAATTGGAAGAAAAGTACGGCTGAAGCCCATCGAATGCTTGTCGAAGTTTATGGCTCTAGTTTATGACACTACTCCAACTGATAAATCATGTAGAAAATGATTTCGATGTTTCAAGGAGATGGAGATTTCAGTGTTCAAGACAAGCTTCGCTTTGGACAGCCAAAAAATTCGAAGACAAAGAATTAGAGGCATTACTCGAAGATCAGAGTCAAACGCAAGAGGAGCTTGCAGAATCATTGGGGGTAACTCAACAAGCCGTTTCTGTACGATTGAGAGCCATGGAAATGATTCAAAAACAAGGAAATTGGATGCCTTATGAACTAAAACCGAGAGACGATTGAAAGGCGATTTTTGCGAATAGCTGATTTAAAGACAACAGAGAAAAGGTTTCGGATTGTGACTGGAGATGAGAAATGGATATTCTACGACAATCCCAAGAAGAAAAAATACTACGCTAAGTCCGGTCAATCGTTGCCATCGACCTCAACATCAACACCACGGCCGAAGATCATGCTCTGTATCTGGTGGGACCAAAAGGATCTTGTTTATTATGAGCTGCTGAAACTAGGCGATTCCATTACGGGCGATCGGCTATAATTGATTCGTTTGAGCCATGTATTGCGAGAAAAATGGCTGGAATATGAGCAAAGATACGATAAGGTTATTCTTCTTCATGATGAATGCTCGGTCTCATGTCGCTAAAGTCGTAAAAAAATATTTGGAAATGCTCAAATGGGATGTTTTACCGCACCCGCCGTATTCTCCGGACATTGCTCTTTCTGATTACTGGTTGTTCCGAAGGCAAGCAAGTCACCGGTTCACTTCTTTCGCAGAAATTGAAAATTGTCTTCAAAATTGGATCACCTCCAAAAACGAGTCATTGTTTCGAGATGGAATTTGAAAATTGCCTGAGAGATGGGAAAAAATAGTAGGCAGCGATGGACAATACTTTAATTGATCTGTTCATTCATTTTATTTTGAAATAAATGCATTTTTGAACACAAAAAAATGAACCGAACTAATTTGTATTCCCAATATTGTACCCTCGACATTTTCGTATTAGTATTTTTTATTTTTTTAAAATACGCTATAAAAGCTTTTTAAAATATTATATGGTTTTGAGATACTCTATAATTAGATATGTCCATATTTTTTTATTCTATAATATTTTTAAAATTGAGTTTGTAACACTAACAATTTTTTTGACAACAGGTCAGATCTGTTCGAGCCGATTAGTTTTGGATCAGAAGTACGATTGCTCGCGTTAGAGCAAGAATTACAAGAGCTTAGGGAACAAATTTCAACAATTGTGAAAAATAATAAATTGTCCAAATGTATGTAACAAGTATATTTTGTTATACTCAAAAATATCCGAAAAGATTTAAAGATTCATGTTTGTCTTATAGATGCATCTGTAGCATCTTTGTCCAATGGAGAAAATAATCTAAAGTCTTTGTCAGTGCCACTACCACCTCCTCCTCCACCTCCACCACCACTTCCACTTCTATTGTTACCACCCACAACACCCCATATCGCGAGAAGGGCTAGTTTGCAAGATCACAAAATTGAAGATCGCAAGAAAATTCTATTTAGTGTAAAAAAATCGACGGGTGATATGCTGAAGGATATTGATAATGTAAAATTAAGACCAGTTGCAAGGTAATTGAGATTAATATTTTTATATAAAATTTCTGATAAAAACTTTCATCATAAATTAATTATAGATAAATTTTGTAGTAAACAAAAGTTGAAGACAATTTTTTAATACATTGGAATTTGCATTAAAAGATTTACAATATAGTTGTGAGATTCTTTTTAATTCACCAATTAAATAATAATTGTAAATCTTGATTAACTCATTAAGTCCCAGCAAACCTATGCACTTTTCTAAAGTTTCTAAGGTTGCTACAAAATTAGAAATCAGGAAAACAGGGAAATTGTAAACGATCAGAAAAATCAAAGAAAAATCAAGAAATTTTATAAAAATTTTCCGGAAAATGAAAATTCTTGACTTTAAAGAAATTTAATATACATCATATCTACGCAGTTTTGGAATACTATTAACTTAATGATAAAATGCAGGCGATGTTAGCAACATTAATAATAATTTATATTACTATATTAAATTGCCCCTCAACAAAATATTTGATGGTTTGCAAATCAGGATGAAAGTACAAAAAAATTCAAAAAAATATTAAAAGCATGAGAAAAAAATCATATCAAATTTTGTCTGAAAATCAGGGAAAAGTTATGGATTTTTAGGATAAGGAATTTGTGACAACCCTGATTTTAAATCCCTGTAATTCTCGTCTTAACCAAAATTTTTTAGATAGCATTAATATTTAAGTATAAAAAATTGTTTTTTTCCGAAAATTTAATCTGTTATGAGAGGACATCTGGGAAAAAGATATTAAAGGTCAGAGCGGCTCCTATCTTTTTATTGACAAGTAGTCACTTGTGTGTAAGATCTCATCCCAACCTCGCATCATTAAAAGCTATATTTCTTGTTCAGTTATCATTAGTATTTTGAGTAAATACAATAAAAAATAATTGTGTGTAGAGGGGGAAGAGGGAGGGAAAGAGAAAGAAGAAGGAAGAGAGAGAGATACACATAAACGCGCGCGCAAATACACACTTATAAATCCGATCGGGCAACCTCTACACAATACACGTTAGGTAATGTTAATACCGACGGTATTGTAATTTTCAAATTTCATAACTCGAAAAGTACTAATTAAAAAAATATAGTGTTTTTTTTATTATAGTGTTTTTAAAAGCTCTTAACACCAGTTGTTAGATTCTAAAATAAAAAGAATGTTTCATTTAAAAAAATCGATTTGATAGCGCCACCCAAGATTAAATTGATAAGATCAGTAAATTGATCATTTAAACCTTACAACTTTCTTATCTTTTTCTCAAAAATGCTTACTTTTCAAGTATTTTAATTATCAAGATAAGAGATCTACTTTTTGTACATCTTATATTTTTTAATTCATATTTATTGAATGTGAATGTATGTAAAAAAATTATTATTTTTTTATTCATATATATAGTACTAGAAAGCATAATTTCTTGTTTAAAACTATAATTCAACATTTAATAATGATACAAAAACTGAGAGCTCTCAGAAAATAAAATAAGATTGTATATTGATCTTTTATAGGTCTCCAGGCGGTCATCCTATGCGGATGAAACGTGAGAATAGTCCATGCAATGATTTGCAAGAAATTTTACGAAGGCGCTACATTGCAATGCAATCTCCCGATAGTAAGAATTCATCAGCTAATTTAGCTATGGACAATTCATTTTGAATGAATTCAAAACAAATTGTTCATAATTAAGTATGTGAAAAATTTTTCGAATATTTTCTTTATACGTATATTTATTCTTTATACGTATATTATACGAAATTTAGAGCTTTTACAATAACCAATGATCTGTCATACATTTCACTTATAGCAATTATGTTTGAATTTTTGCTTTAACTCAAATCTAGAATAAGAGACTTATGCTCGTATCAAACTAGAGATTAAAATTGGAATTTATTAGAAAAAGAAAACTAATTTCACGTTTTAGTGACCTTTGCTTTAATTGATCAACTTTCAATCCAATTTCAGTTTCTAGTCTGATACGGGTTTTAAACCAAAGATCAATTTGCTGTAGCATTGTAACATCACTCAGATAAAAATTTTCGTTTTCTAATGAAGTGAAAATCAAAGTTTTTTTTTTTTATAAGAAATATTTTAGTTTGTATTTATGATTAAAATGATTATTCTAAAGATAGGATCCTATGGCTAGTAGCTCGGCATGACTCGCCATTGTTCGCCATGGCTTGGAAAGCCTCTATGTATCAGGATAGTTTGTTAGCACTCGCGGTTTATGGCTCGTGACACGTCGTTTTCGAAGATGACGGTAAGTTTTGCGAGTCAGAAAAGTCTTCGTGATAAACAAAGACATCAACAACAAGACATTTTGCGCTGTTGGGCTCGTCAATGACCGCGTTCAATAGAATGCTTATTTTGCAAATGTTGAAAATTTTTTTCGCTGATGTAAGACTACAGAAGATCTAAAATATAATTCTATTTTTCTCAGCGCGAAAGAAACTTCCAACAGTAGTGAAACAAATATTCGGCTGAATGTGATCAATGCTTGCAAAAAGTCATTTTATATAAATTTTTTCACGTAATTATAGATTTGATAATTTTTTCATCATCCTACTCCTATTTCACACTACGACTTGAACGATAAAAAAATCTTAACTTAATAAGTATCTCGATCAACAATAATAAACAAACTCTGACGTATTTACATGCAAGTATAAAGAAATCGGTTGGTGTAACGACGCACAGTTATAATTATTTCGTCAACGACGCACAGCAGTTATAATTATTTAGGCGCGAGTTCCCTGGCAATTCTTTGGACTCGCATAATTTATTGACAGTTTGGCCAGTTCGACAAACCAATAATCCATGAGTCGCGAGCTATGGCGAGCAATAACGAGGCACCCTGTTTCGATAAGGCTCGCCGCGCGGAGCCATGGCTCGTTATATAGTAAGCCTAATTCAGCACTCCGTGAGATCGCCATAGGACTACAATTTTAGCTTTTTTTTATATTAATTTCGGAACTGATTCTGTCGAACGAGCCTAAGCGAGCTAAAACGGATCACGAACTATATCGTGCTAAGGGATGTGGAATTCTACCTTAATATTGTACATAAGGCTGTTATTGAAGTTTCGAGTTAAAGATTTTTCTTACAAGATCTAGCTATAGAAGATCTAGCTATAGAAATTTTCTCTTTTGTTTGAAATAAGTAAATATTATTTTCGTGATGATTTGTGATAAAAAAAATGGAATATACAGTTTCTATTATCATTTATAGATTCTCAATTAAATTGGAAAATTTTAATTACTAATTCATATAAGTAAAAAATAAATTTTAATTAACAAATATTAATATTGTAATCATTTGTAATTCTATTTAATTTAAGAGTATCATACATGTTACGAATATTAATATTAATGAATATTTGTTTCAGTAGTATGAATGTATGTTTGGCGTATAAATGAATTTTATTTTAGAGAATATTTTATTAATTTCTTTTTTCTTGATCTTTAAATATTTCTGTAAATACTATATGTGAATATTAAAATTTACACTTAAAATTGCAAAAAACAGTTGCATATTTATATGTAAAAGATTGTTTTATTTATCTTAATTATTAATTTATTTTTATTTTACTTGCGTAACGTTATCAATTAGTACTTAAATTTTTAAAAAAGTTAACCCAGATTAATCATTTCTTGCATCTAAACATATTGCAAGAAACTACTAATTATTGCTATATTAGTCACAAATGAAGTATTCTTTACAATTATGTATTCTGCTAGAAAGAAATTATTTGTGACGGAAGTAATGTCTGTGGCATTTTTTTATTATATCAAGAATTGGCATGAATTATATTAAGATTAGAATAGTTACTTTATAAAAATATTAGTTACAATTACCATTTTTTTGTCTTTTAAAAACTAATTAATTACCGATTCTAAAAAATAACCTGTTACAGTTATTTAAAAAATAACTTTTTAGTTATTTTTCAGTATCTTTTCTATTATAACAAAATAACATGAGTAATATCGATTTACTATTAAGGAAAAAGATTTATGTTGAGAGCATCCTGTTTGACTTTATGTTGCGATTGACTAGTATGCCCGAACACAAAAATTTATAATTTATAATTGAGCTGTAAATTGTATTTATTCAACATTTTCACGTTAAAAAAAATGTAATCATATTCAAAATTTTGGGTTTTCAAAAATATTTATTCACAAAAAAATTATGATTGTTTAACAAATATTTATATTCATTTAAGTAAAGTGCAAACAAAATATAAATTGAAAAAGAAAATTCTAATAAGTAATCGTTATCCTTTACTATAACCGGTACTTTGATGATTTCAAGTAAAAAAAATGGATTTTATTTTTGTCATTGTAATATTTATTAAATGTTCCGGTTAGTGGATTCCGCGATAAAGTGTTTGTTTTTTGAAGCAATCGAATCAGCCATTTTTTTATTTCATCATATGTTTTGAAATGCTGGTCAGCAAGGCCGTGCTATATTGATCGAAATAATCCGAAAGAACAATTTAATAAATATGTGGCATGTAGTAAGATTTTCCATTGAAATGCTGCTAATATGTTTTTAACTATTTTTGTAACTGTTTTGGTCGAACATTATTGTCGTACAATAAGATCACTTTGCGTTTTCTTTAAGCTTGAATTTTCTGGTTCAAAACATGATTCAAATCGATTAATTGTTGTTGATAATGATTGTTTGATTTGGTTTCAGCAGCTTATAATAGACGCGGCTTTCATGTCTCATCAAATACACAACAAAAACCTTAATGTTGCGTTTTAAAGTTGATGTCGACGGTTGAATTTATCCACGATTTTTTACGCTTAGGATTATCATTAGTAAATCCATTTTTTCATCGCCGATTGTTATTTGATACAAAAACTGCTTCTTTTTATGACGAGAAAACAATGAAGTGCAAATAATTAAGGAGGTTTGACTGTTAGGTAGGACTGCTGCATACAAATTCCGCAATAGTAAGACGTAAACTTAAGTCGATGAGCCAATCAGGATATTGTTTTAAGTCTATATAATCTTAATGCGGCAGCCCTTAGAGCCATGGCACACAAAAAAACTTAAGCAGTAACATATAAGCAGTAAGCAAATTCACCAATTATAGTAGAGTCCATAAAACCATAACACAGTATAAGGATATAGTAGGGACAAACAACGTCGGCACCTTTGATCTTTTTCAGATGAGTTTTCAGGATCCGCCATGTCTTTGGTGACCAAATACTGTATCAATAGTATTATAGGAACCACTGCTTATATTCAACAAAAAAAGGAGATAAAAAAATCTTAACTTTTCAGAATCTTCCACCAAAGTGATTAGTTAGAAACGTACAGTCACGTTGCTTCATGAAATTAATTGCTGTAATGAGTTATTCAGGAGACATAGTAATGTCTCGTCGCTAAGGAAGTATAGCGATATGTCATGGCGCGATTGCAGTAACAGAGAAACTGTGGGTTTTCTGCTTTGATTGGGACCACCAAAAACATGGACGCTAATGATACGCAAGCAAATATGCGCGGCGGAAAACGAGATCTTGTTCTTACTATATATCTTTATACTGTGGCCGTAACATAAGCAGTAGCCAATATGTCGATTTCCTTACTGTTTACGTCTTACTGCCTTTAGTCGAAAGCCAACTTAGAAACTTAATTTTTTTACATGATGTAGATAAATACTGTACATAAATAATCCCATAATTTGAGCAATATTGATCGTATAGTTTTCTTATAATATTATTCTGAAATTGATCATTTTAAGTATTGTATATCGTCTTGGCGGTTGTTCCGAAGTAGATAATCACCGATTTAATACTGTAAGAAATTATTAACGAAATTATCGGTAATCAAGTCTTTATTTAAGCGACATCTATAAATCGCATTCGATCATTAAATTACATTCGATTTAATCGACTTTAGTTCGCTCAGCAGAACTACAGCGCTCATGCTCCGGAAACGAAGCACACGGGTATAATAATTGAAGCATATGTTAGCGAAGCATCGGTTCTTCTCGCTTTTCGCGAATATATTCGGTCGAGACATACCGAATTTATCACATACCGAAACGCTTTTATATTGTTCTCGGTCTTTGTACTTTTACGAGTTACTTTTACGAATAAAGTCAGTGATCGACTACAATACCAGGACTGTTTATTCGCACGATTTCCTGACAAGCCATTCCGACATATTCCGAATTCCTTCACTCTTATCAAACTTTTCTTGAGAGAAAACTTAATAAGATTCTTCAAATTATCTCTTTCTTCAACCTTACAGTTTTCAGAAGTGGAATACACCCGCACTTCTCTAGGATTCACCCTTACTTCTCTGAATTTAAATCGCTCTTGAAATTACTCCTTCGCTTTTCCTCATTGCGAATAAATTAACGAGTGATCATTCGCATTAGCGAAAAATTAATTGCCACATGTTGCGTCCATCTTGAAGTCTCGCAGTTACATTTAGAGATTCCAAGAATGTATCGGTCGCGTTTAGACAAGATGTTTATTGCCAAGCTGCAGAAAGAAGCTCAACATTATTGTTTACTTTTGAGTGAGGACCTGAAAGTCTTAATCGATGCGATTATAGCACACATGGGGAGCGTAACGGCCCTACGGACATGTTAAGAGGCGCAAACTCATAAGACGATCAAAACGTCGCAGCAGGATCGTCTCGAGTCGATGCGATTTAGCAAATGTTAGTGAACATAACAATGCTAGTCTCTGTGATCACTAATCTGTTGCAAAAATGCAGCAGCAAATACTGGAGAGTAGCAGTGCTTCAGCAGATGCTTCTGGGTCTCAGTACTCAGAACGTTTTCGCTTTGGAACAAGCCTTACCGATGCAGGAATCGGTGATCCCTTGTAGCCACAGCTGCTGTTTCATCGAAGATGAAGTTCTCTCGCATCGATATCCTCTTCTCACACAATCTCATTGCTGGCGTCACAGATATCTGAATTCGGTGGCAAGGAATCGGAGAATGTCCGCTCAATCAAGTAGTCCGGATCTATAAAGTTCCGGATGACGTCAGGCTCTTAGCAGCTACATCTGTGCCCTTCGAATTTGAGGGGAAAGCGCCGAGATGGCCTTCATCTTAGAAAAATTATCGTACGCCTTATTAGATTTCAATCTAAAATCTAACCCAGTCTTAGATAATATCGAGTATATGATACTATCGAAACTATCACGCTTAGATAAACTGAGTTATTGTATATTTTTAATACATCTTAGAGAAGGGCTATTTCCCGTCTGGTAAAAATCTTTAATATTCTTTATACCTAAATCGGATGGCGTCAATATTCGTCTTATTTCATTAGCTTTGTGTAAAATTATGGAATGAATGTTGAATAACAAGTTGCTGGTGGTTGGAATTAAAGTTCTGCTCGTCTAACCCATGTATGTTGCATTATATTTCTTACATTTTATTTTACATACTGCATTGGTGTGCAACATAATGGGAGTTTATCTTTGTGAATCTTAATGAAACTGCACAATTTGTTAACACTCAGTAAGCCATGTTAACTATCTTGTTATTCTTTAAAAAATTTTTGACTTTTCTTTGCAATATCAGAAACGTAGGCTATTGTAAAAATATTTTTTGTAATATTTTTCTGATTTTAGAATTGTTTTTATTACTAGAGCACAAACTGTTCTATAAGTTAAATTTTTTATGCAATTTTCTAATGGTGGAACAAATCAACTGCAATGGATGCCTATTATTTAGCAATATTTTAATAATTTCATCAAAATTTTTAGCGTGGAAAAAGAAGGGATGCAACAAAAGAAATACTTTATCAATTAAGCCTACTGTGATAATATTCTGATACAACGGGTGCTATAAGAAATAATTTAATTAGTGTCTTGAAGACGTGAACTTTTATTACTTACATAGAGATAGAGTTTTCACATATGATCGAATTTTAACAATCACATCAAAAATTCAATTTGTCGCCATCCTCCACTGTAAACTTTAACCGTGGATGATAATTGTTAAATACATGGCAGAAGTCACTGTGTGGCTTGTTAAGTTTTGCAAGAGCAATATCGTCTATATAATATGCATAAAAATGTATGATCAAGATCTCAAGAAACCGAATAAATTATTTTTCATACCAACATCTTGTATTGGCCAAAAAAGCATTAATTGATTAATTTTTGTATTATATATATATATATATATATGTGTGTATTATATATATGTGTACAAATAAGAATTATAAAGGATTATAAAAGTATAAGTTTTAAAATTTAATGAAAGTATAGGGAAAATGCTTCCAAAAATAGAAATTTAAAATAAAGGAAAGATTTTTGACATGTCGTGGTTCCAGCTATCAATCCGATTCTTAGTAGTAGTAATCTCAATCTTAACCGTTATTGGCTATAATTCATAGTGTGAACAATCTGCAATCTCACTCTTAATCTCAATCTCTATCTTCAATGCATAGTTTGATCACGCCTTAATAGCTTGACAGATCCATTGCAGATTCGGAAAGTTCAAAGAGGATTTTAGAGAGTTCATATAAAGAGGGCTCAACGTAGCGTGCTTGGTCCACTGTTCTATATGATATATGTGTACGTAGCTAAATTGGATTCGAATACACAGAATTGTAAGATACTTTAATATGCGAACGATGTCTGTATCCGTCGATATACCTCCATTGAAAGTAAGTTTGCGCGAAATAGAAATAGCAACGAGTAAAGCAGGGAGAATTTTTTATGATTTGGTCCTTACACTTTCTTCAAAAAAAAAAAACAGTCATGCGTTTTTAATAGAAATAACAAAGCATTATATAAAAATTCCAGTGCCAGGTGATAACGGGATCAATGTTTTACATTGATCCCGTTATCACCTGGCACTGGAATTTTGATCCTTCACATAGTAAAAAAAGAACGCTGAAGTGAAATTCATTTGGATCTCGCAAAAGAATCTAAGAGAATGAGAGGATAGATGACCTAGCTAGAAAAGCGATAAAAAAAGGGTATTGACTCTTAGAAATCTCGTTGAAAAAATTCGAAAAAAACAGCAGAAGGAGCTTCGCAAGAGGAAAATAAGATCAAGACTTTGGAGAGCAAGGTCATCACTGATCGACTCGAATTATTTCTGGCTGGACCGGAAAATCAGTTTACTCTCAATGTGTCTACAGTCTCTTACTGCTACTGTTCATTGTAAACGACGTTTAAGACAAATTTTAATTGTTTGAAATTTGCCTTAAGGATAAGTTTTACTATTTTTATTTCCGTCAGATTACGTAACCATATCCTGATTGGCTTAAATTTACGCCTTACGCTTACTATTACGGAATTTTGTCTGCAGTAGCTCATAAGCGTCGTCTACAATGAACAGTAGAGGCTGTACACACGTCGGAAGCTGATTTTCCGGCTCAGTCAGAAATGACCGTTGATTGATCAATATCAAATTGATTTTGATTCAACGTCACTGGACGTCAAATCGATGTTAATTCAATGTCGATCGATGTTAATTCGATATTGATCGAATTAACGATAAATCTTGTAGCTGGGGATATAATAAAGAATAAAGTAAGTCCGTAAATAAATTTCAATCATTTCGCTTATGAACTTAGGACGGTATTCATAGTTCGTTCTTATTTCAAGATTATCTTAAGATATTAATACGGTTCTCTGATTGGTTTGTGACTTCTTAAGATTGTACTTAAGATGATCTTGAATATAAGATCTGACTATGAGTCTCAGGCTGGTATTCATAGTCGGTTCTTATTTTAAGATCGTCTCAAGTGATGTACTTAAGACGTTCTCAAATATAAGATCCGACTATGAATACCGGTCTTAATAAATTATAAAACTATGGTATTCATAGTCGATTCTTATTTCAAGACCGTCTTAAGTAATGTCTTAAAACGCTAATGCAATCTTCTGATTGGTTCGTGACTTCTTAAGACTGTACTTGAGACGATCTTGAATATAAGATCTGACTATGAATACTAGCCTATAATCTTAAGGATCCTGACTACTCAGCCAAGAACTCTGCGTTGACGGTGGCGACACAGAATCAGATGGCGATCTGGCAAAACCGGTAGCCACACATTTAATCACGAGCCCATATCCGTGTGCTCGACGCGCCGAGAGTGAACGAGAGCAAGCTCCTTCTCATACTAATCACTTGTTTCAAGCGACCGAAAATGCTTTCTCGGTAATCTCGGCTGTTTGGCCATGTAGGCATTAATAAAGGGCGAAGACATTCTAAATAACATATAAGTTTTAATAAATAGTAATAGTGTATTTCTCCCAGTATTAATCCAGTATAGTAAATTATATTAAAACGCAATTAAAACGCAACAGTTTAAGAGATATTTAATTGTTTACGATTTTTCATGCGCGTTATATACCTCCTCCTTCATAAATTCGAGTAGCAAAAATAATTCAGTAGAAGTAGAATTTTTATCAGAAAAAAATTATAAACCAATATTTCTCTTCACGAAAGTCTCGAAAGGCTATTAAACAGAAAAAATGCGTATATTTGAGACTCGAGACTTATGAAAAAAAATCGAATGTTGCAAAAAGCACGTTTTTCACTTATAAAAGGAAATATATTGATTATATGAAAAAAAAATCGATATAAAAAAATGTAGATATTCGAAATAACTACAAAATGAGACATGGAAAAATCGATCTATTAATTCAAGAAAAAAAAAAATAAAATACACTTTTTGATGAAAAAAGTGTCCTTTTTTCATTCGCTCTCTGTTCATTGAGATTTAAACGCAAAGCTTTCTCTAAATGTAACTCTCGTAATGACGAACAAATCTAGCTCTCCCTGAACAAGCCTGAAATGTTCATTAGTTTTTGCAAAAAGTCATTTGTTGACTAAAAACCTGTCTGCGGAAAATTTAATTTCTTCATCTTTGAGCAGTCGCACAGCTATTTACAAGGATGATTTTTCTTCTTCAAAAATTGCACTATCACGTATACTTAATAACAAAACAATTTTTAAACTATTATAAAACGCTTTTAAAAAGTGGAGATCTTCAAAAAAATGAAAATAATTTCGTTAATATGCATCATATCAAATAACCATGTGAAGCATTCGAAATTCTGACATTTTTTACGAATTTAAAAGAAAAAGATTACCCTTTGATTATTAGGAGTCGAAATAACAATTTTTTTTCCAAAAATCACTGTGACTCTTTATAAGATTTCCGTTACAATTTATCAAGGAAGAATTGAATTTGTTGTTAAAAAAAATCTTGAATTGTAATCAAATTTTTAGTTTAGAAAATTTCTCCTTTCTTGAATTTTTATTTTTTCGATTTATTATTAAAAACTCACGTTTGAGTATGGAGTGCATGTCTGATTAACAAATTTATGTCACATTAGCTATTTCTTTATTTAATATGCTGTAAATGTGTCCAATTGAACAATTAAATATACGGAATTATCAGTACAAAATTAGTTTTTGTGAATTTAATTGTAGATGCAATTATAATATATGTAAATAAATAATTAATAAATAGTTTGCCAAATGTTACGAGGATAAGTCAATAAGTTCTTAGAAAATCTATCAGAGGGCAGTGTCATGTCACATTACTTTTTGACAAGTAGCATCTCTCAGCTGATTACTGTCAAATTTTGAATAGAATGCACCGCGTGATTTCATTTCTGTAGACGATTAAAGTGAACAACCTTTGTATTTTTTGCAAAATGGAAAAAATCGAGTTTCGTACAGTGATCAAACATTTACATATGAAAGAAAAATTAATGCCGAAATCAAAGCCGAGTTGGATAATGTTCACATCTGCACCAGCGTTTGCAACTGTATACAATTGGGTGAATGAATTTAAACATGGTCGTACATCCACATGTGATGCACTTCGTTCAGGACGTTCAATTCTGGCTACGCCAGAAATCATCGATAAAATCTACGATATTGTTTTGACTGATCAACGAGTGAAAATGCGCGAGCTTGTTGAGGTCACAGGCATATCACATGGCATATCACAGTGATTTCAATTTTGCACGAACAATTGGATATGAAAAAGCTATCGGTAAGATGGGTGCCGTGTTTGCTGTGAGCCATAAGCGCGACCGTGTGACGATTTCAAAACATGTTTGGAGATGTTTCAATGTAATCCAGATGAACTTTTGCGTCGATTTATTACTGAACGAAACATGGATCCATTACTTCACACCCGAAACGAAGATACAGTCAAAATAATGGACTTCATCGGGTGAACCAGCTCCGAAGAAGACGAAGACCGTAAAGTCGATCGGATGATGGCCACAGTTTTTTGGGATGTACGCAGTATTAATTCATATCGATTACCTTCCGTCGAAGCAAATAATCAATTGCGATTACTACGCAGCCTTATTCAACCGTTTCAACAATATTTAAAGAAAAAAACGATCCCATTTGGCGAAGAAGAAAGTACTCTTCCATCAAGACAATGCACGGGTTCACACGTGCCCGACACCGATGGCCAAATTCAACGAATTCCGCTACGAATTGCTTCTCCATCTATTCGCCAGATTTAGCCCCTGCGACTATTTCCTATTTCCAAATCTGAAGAAATGGTTCGGAGGAAAGAGATTCATCACCAGAGAGCCGAAACAGAGGCTTATTTTGAAGGGTTGAACAAATCATATTATTCAAACGGCTTGAAAAAAATTGGAGAATAGTTGGATCAATTGTATCGAGGATAAAGGAGACTATATTGAGAAATAAAAATAAATCGATCAAAAAAATGTTTTACTATGTTTTTCTAAAAATTTATTGACTTGCCCTCGCAGCGTAACTGTTAAAGATATAGTACTTTCGCAAATATAAAAATAAATTAATGTTATATGAAAAATATATTTTGCAATTATATTCGACAGTTACACTAACATTTTGGCAAATTATTTATTATTTGTTTATATATACAATATCATATTTGCGTCTGCAAGAAAATTCACAAAAACAATTTTGTACTGATAATTCCATATATTTAATTGTCCAATTGGAAACTTTTTACAGCATGTTAAATAAAGAAATATAGCTAATATGACTTAAATTTGTTAATTAGACATGCACGCAAACGTGATTTTTTAATAATAAACCGAAAAAATAAAAATTCAAACAAAAAACTAAAAATTTCATGGTTACAGTTACTTTGCGAAGTATTTGGTTAAGCTATTTGTTTATATTTCGCCGAGCTACCCCAAATTAAAAAAAATTAGTTTTCCACAAATTATTGCTGTTTTGCACAAATTATTTTCCACAATTTATTGCTGAGAAAATATAAATTTAGCAAATTTTAATGCACGAAATTAAATGCGCGCAAATCGCCGAGCGGACCGATCGTATAAAAAGCGATTAGTGTGAGAAGGAGCTCTCGTTTACTCTCGGCGCATCGCAGGCGAGCATGCGGACATGGGCTCGTGCTTGTTTGTGTGTTACAGCGCCGCACTATGATAAACTTATAGGCCGAA
>Ga0157363_1002586_pt1 | contig 16046 bp, 8 predicted proteins | sample AttsexASBM1_FD_111477 | JGI IMG/M metagenome (GOLD analysis project Ga0157363, IMG submission 111477) | Fungus gardens microbial communities from leaf cutter ant in Ribeirão Preto, State of São Paulo, Brazil - Atta sexdens ASBM1 | ecosystem: Host-associated > Fungi > Mycelium > Unclassified ...
GATTATGAATACCGGCCTAGATATAGTCTAGGGAAGCTAAGCAACTTTGCTTTTACAGGTGCTCACACACAATTGACAACATAGCGGTTGTTTAACAGATCAAAGGTGCCGACACAGAGTGAGTCTATTATTCCTACCTATACTGTGACGGAACCAAGCGCCATTTGGCTGATATTGAGGAGCTATTAAGAAGAGAGTTGAAGTTCTTAAAAAGAGAGAAAAACTTAATGAAACGAGAACTAATACGATGTGAGAACGAATTACTTAGGCAAATACCACAATCTTTTACACCATTTGAAAGTTCGTAAGTAAAGCTTAGTATAAGATCAATGGGAGATTTGACGATTTCGATCTGAAGGAACGTTCGAGAAATGGGAACAACAGATTCAACTTCTAATAAACGTATAAGTTATTGGGTTGTCCAGAAAATTCGTGCCGACTAACCTATATAATTTAATAAATGTATACTAAAATTTAAATTTTCTGGATTTCAATTTTCCTTCAACATCGGCACGAACTTTCCGGATAACCCAATAGATAAGAATTCAGTCAAGATTTCTATCTCCAGAAAACTTAAGAATAAAACATTATTCTGATTCTCAACTCAAAATCAAAATATGCAAATGTAGATCGGTTATAGATCGGCCGAAATGAAAACAATGTTTGATTATTGACCGAGTAAATCTGCCTGGCGGAAAGAAAAACGAAAGTGAGGTAATTATGCATATTAGGAGCGATCTCATAGATTTCAATGATTTTGATATATGTTGTCAAGGTCTCCGAGTGATCTCCAATTTTACATGTTATTTGTTAAAAAATTAACAAAATAAGTTTAAGAAATAACATCCTTTTCTATAGCATAAAACAAAAATTCTGTTTCAAAATAAATTTTTTTTGCTTTAGAAACAAAAATTTTCTTTAAAAACATTATCTTTTTATATAATTTTTGTTTTTAAAGTAAAAAATATTTGATATTGTAACGATTTTACGCAAAACAAGATTCAATAATTATATAGAATATGACCTTTTCCGAATTTCAATATTTTTTGGCTACAATGTTAATAACAATTTTTGTTATGATTCAGATAATGAACCGGGGAAGGTCTCGCCGCTAAGACAAGCGAAGCATCATAGCGTGAGACACTACTGTGCTCCTTTACGCAAGCTGAATATTATGCCGGATCGAAATTATCGGATCTCAATAACAGCTGATCCGATCGAGTTTTCAGTATTTCACTTAATCGATAGCTTACACTCCGATTGTATCATACATTTTTCTCTACGTACCCTATAAGCGGGGATATTGTGACGCAAAGTTCTGTAACTTTTCAGATTCAGGTATGTCGTTATTGTCATCATCATTATTATTGTCGTTGACCAGCTCAGAATGTACGGCAGCATCTGGCGCTAGATGGCGCTAGAAGCGCTGATCGGATTCTTTCGGAAACATTGTCAATGTCTAGGACACCAGTTGAACAATTGCGAACATTAATTAATTTGCATTGATGAAGATTTGTTAACTAGGAAATGAAAATCGTCATCGACCTCTATTTATAAATTAATACATAACGAAAGGAAATCGCATGGAAATGAAATTATATACTATAATTTGTTAATGATAAGAAAATGATAAAAAAGCGATTTATTCGTCTTCGCTCTCTATCTGTTTATAATTAATATTTAACAAAAAGAAATCGAACGAAAATGAAATTATATATTGGTATTTGTTAACTAAGCTAAGCTACGAAATGGGGTAAATGTTCAGAAATCGTGTTCTCCAAAAACCGTTTTTTCTTCGATAATGAACAAAACTAGTAAAAAGACATGTATATTATGTTTTAAGAGGGGACTTTTGTGGTTTTTGTGCGAAAAAATTCTATTTCAAAAACGAATAAGACGGTTTTATTTTTTTGAATGCGTGACAAGTCGTATATGCTTCTAGGCAGGAGGAGCGGAGTAGGTAGACCCCATTTCACGTAAAAAGTTGTGTGCATTTTGACAGGAAGGAAGGTGAAATGGAATTCGCTTCACGTGGAAAGTTGTGTCCGCAGGAGAGGGATTTTAAAATAGAGAATTTTTGTTTTATGTAGTAGAAAAAAGACGTTATTTCTTGAACTTATTTTGTTAACTTTTTAACGAATGAGCGGCGACTAAAACTTATTAGATATCACTCGAGGTCATAATCTTGACAACATATATCAAGGGCATTGAAATTTGTGAGATCGCTCCTAATATGTACAGTTACTAAAATATGTTAATTGTTAAATACTAAAATATTCAATTAATTTTTTCAAAAATGTATATCATAAATTTTGAATTTTTTTATATTTTAATAATCTTCTTGTTCATAATTATATATTTTCTCTATTTGAATTTACAACAGATAAATTTCTTCAATATTCAAACAACAAATTGTTACAAATAAAATACTTTGAAGCAAATATAGTTTTGATTTCGATAACAGTATCTTGCGACAATCGGCTATAGGTTTAAGTTCATTATATCCATTTCCTAGTTTTAAAAAAAGTAAAAAAAAATTATCGATTGATACAAGAGTATTAATAACATATGATCAAAATTATTGGAATGTATAATGCTGAAAAATTATTAAATTGAGTTTTTATACAAAGAATAATAGTTTCGTGAACAAAAATGTGTTATAATTATGTGAAACAAGAATTTGTATCCTCATACCTAGATAATCTATCTAATATGACTTCTGAAACAATGTAGCCAGTAATGCGATTAGCTGCAGGAAACAATTGTTCATGCAACATTAGATTATGGTTAGTATTAATATGTTGCGGTAATCTTCTTGGACCTAGCGGATCCGAAATCATTGGTGCACCTGTAATTGGATCTAAGACATAGAATGGATAAAAAAGATCATCTTGTTAGGACATATTGACTTCGAAAAATATCTTGACACTTTTCTGTACGAATTTATTATCAAAGAATTATGTTTACCTAAGTACTGTGAGTAGAGCTCCCAAGATTTCGGGCTTGGAAATATTCTAACGAATCCGCCTCTTCTCTCAAATTGTGCTTTTGCAGACGCTACTATTCGTTGTTGCTCTAAATTTAAACTTACTTTATTTTTATTATTTCTAGTATTCTTCCTTTCTTGAGGCAATGTTTCTGCAGACTGCACTCTTCTATACTAAAACAAGAAAACAACGTTTTATTCGATTAATTATTCTTTATATTTAATATTTTTGATATTTCTTACGAATTCTCTAATATTTTGCAAAATAAAAGAAATGTGAACTTGAAGAAACAACGGAAAGAAGAGAGAGCGCGCGAATAATAGGATAAGTATACAGAATCACAATGAGTGGGAGGGAGAACAAGAATAAAATGTTATAGGACTGCAATAATGTATACAAGACTGCAACGAGAGAAAGAGAGGGAGAGCACGAATAAGATAGTAAATACAAGACCATAATGGGAAGAAGAGAGAGCGAATAAGATGGCAAGTATAAGATCGCAATGGATGGGAGAGAGAAAATTGCAGCCTATAATGGAAGAGAAAGGACAATGGGTTGGAAAGAGAATGCAACGAGAGAGAGAGAGAGAGAGAGAGAGAGAATATGGAGTGAACTCCTCTATCGCGGACCCCGGTACGTCAGCCCAGTGACGTCGCCCCCCTCCTCCCTCGAATCTCGCGCCTAGTGACATTACTTCCTCCTCCTTTGTCCTCACATACACACACATACACCGTATGTACATATATGTACTGACACGTAAGGATTTAGAATCTTCATAGCTAAGTTACTTGTGTGAATTATTAATGCTTTTCATGGCTGTTGTCTTTAATGATACCAGAAGGGTTATCACGTTTTTGTCCATTACTAATGCCACTAATGTTTCGTGAACCTTGTCGTCAGGGTGAGCGCACTGATATTGAGCTGCTCTTCTCCCTTTATGTAGCTGCAAAGGAGAGTAAAGAGTTGGAGAAGGGGGGGAGGTCTTCCTTGACTTGTTAAAAGTACAGTATTCCATATTTTTACTTCCATATATATCATGACCTGTCTGAGTCTCTGTTCGAATTGTTTCTATGACCTCTCTGTACTTCCTCGAGAAATATGATCATCATTGTAGCTATAATAGCAGTTTTGTCGAATAATATTTGATGTCCTGTCTCAATTCTGCCAAATTCTGCCAATGCTGATTATGTAGCATGTTTCAGCCTGACTTCCTGTTGATGTTCCTTCATGCACGTTGACCATTCTTCTGATTTCACCGATGTATACTTTCTCGCGAGAGCAAAGTATTTTGTATAAATTCCTGCGGAATTGAGTGGAAGTCTTTAGGATTTCTCAAAATTTGCTCGATTTTCTTTGGAGATTTGAAAATGGTTCGGATGTTGTATTTGTTCAAAATTCTGCCGATTCGGTCTATTTTTCCTTTTACATATGGAAGAATAGAGAGGCTTCTTTTGTTTAACTCTTCCTGTAGTTGTTGTGTATCCCAGTGGTTCTTTGTCTCGCTCCTATGTTTGCTAATTGTCCCGTTCACTTCTTTTTTATTGTATCCATTCCATGTTGTAAGATTTTTTTCAAATAATTGAATTCTGTTTGTAGATGTTCCTTATCAGAGATACTAAATACTCTATGCATAAGTGAGTGTATTGCCGACTGTTTTTATGGTGGATAGTGGTGCGACTCGGCATGTAAGTCAATGTGTATCTGTCAGTGTGTGTTGGCTTCCTGTATACTTGATGGCCCAGGGTATTGTCAGTCTTCTTTGCAACAAGAACATCCAGAAAGGGAAACTTACTATTTTTTTCTATGTCCATGGTGAATCGAATATTAGGATGTTGGTTGTTAAGAATTTGTGAAGTTCCTCACTGCCATGTCTCCAGATTACGAAAGTGTCGTTTACATAACGAAATCAATCTTCTGGTTATTGACCCCTTTCTCAATATACTCTTATCCCCCTCTAAAGCATCTACATAAAGGAAGTTTCCCGGAGGAGCAGCTCATTTAAATCTCATCGTTTATGAATTATTACATTGTGAATTTGAATTTCATAGGAGATTTGGCACTTTTCTATGGTCAGTATTTTTGTGACAATGTTCCTGGAATTGCAACTTGATTTTTTTCAAAAACTTGGCAAGGATATCACCTAAATACAACAAAAGATGAAAGCGATGAAATGTTTGTATATTTTTATTTAACACCTTGAATTCATGAATATAAACGTTATCTTTACCCGCATCTATAGTGATTTCAAACTATTTAAAAAACTTGCAGATTCAAAATAATGATCATTTCATAATTCAAGATAGATACGTAAACAAGAAATAACAATATGAATAATCTAATAGACTTATTGGGAAAGAAGGGAGAGTTAGTTGTTCAAAATAAGTATAGGTCCTAAAGATTTTGGGTAATTATTTACAATAGTCTTTTCTTAATTTCGACATTTTTCGGCTGCAATGTTAATAATAATCTTTGTTATGATTCAAATAGTAATGATAAATCGGGGAAGGTCGAAAAATATACATATACTTCTATTCGAATAATATACTGAGTAATAATGATGACTAGAGCCCGGATTATTCACCAACCGATTCGAGTCGACTATAGTGCGTTCTTCACAATTCTTCCCACTGCTAAAAGCTGTCAAAAGCCGTGGCGAGCGACGGAGCGATGGCACTACAGAAGTGGGAGAGATGTAGTGAGGACATAGTTAGCTACGGTTGATACCGTTCTCAGAATATTAATCCGTGCTCTAATAATGACATTCCAAAGTCGTACGCCCCTAAGCAGAGAGGGAGGTGGGGTGAGAGTCGCTTCGCGTGGAAGTCGTGCGCCCCTAAGCAGGGGGAGGTAGGGTGGGAGTCGCTTCGGGTGAAAATTGTGCGCCTCTATGCGGGAAGATAAGGTAAAATAAATAATTTAAAAAATAAGTACTATATAATAAGACTATTTTTCGATTTCCCGACTTATTATCACTATTTGAGTCATATCAAATTATTATCAACACTGCAGTCGAAAAATATCGAAATTCGGAAAAGGCCCTATTGTAAATAATTTCCAGATTTTGTTTTAATCGTGAATGAAGAGAAATAAAACATGAAGAGACGTTTGATGTTTTTACTAAGATAATATAAACTGCCGACATTTGCCGCAATATGCATGTGGAAATTGAATATCAAGATTCAATATGCTGGATAGCAGCATGTGCACACGTTTTCATTGATTTTACGTCTTGTTGATATATTGTAAATAATACTCTTTGCTTTTGTTTTTGGGAAAGACTCGTGAAGTGGAATTCCAATTATATTGTCCAAAAAATCTCAATCATCGAATAGTATAAAATTCCCTATGATTCATTTAAATTAAAAAACAATGAAATTTAGAATCATATTCTTTTGAGGAATTATGAGACCGAATTTATTTTTAAATTTAATTTTAATATTGATTATTACAATTAAATATTAATTGTAATTTTAAAATCAATATATCATACTTTTGTAGAGCATTAAAAGAAAGTAAAAAAAATAACGAAAAAACTATTACCTTTTAAGTAACGCTATATATTTTTTTTTTTTTTTTGGATAACCGCGTTCCTAACCTTGAAAATCATCCCATATAGCACAGAATTTGCAGTAATTATCACTGCAAAATCTCTGCAATATTACTGCAACATGCAGTGTTGCTGTAATTTTTGTATAATTTAATGCTGTAGAAGATTAATTGTTTAACATGTCTACAACTGAATGTATAATTGAGATTAATTAGAATTTTAAATAATTTAATATTTAATCAATACCCAGTGAACGCAAATTACATATAACTTTAGTTATAATTTCTCACTCAACATATAACTAAAACATAACATAACATACATGTTATATTACGGCTATATTATTGAAATGGGAAATTACAATTAACAGGTATATATAATTTTGTATTCACTGAGTGTATTGTGTATAGATGGAAGATAAATATGATGAAAGATTAATATGAATAATTTAAGAAAAATAAAAGCAAAATAGCTTACATTAGTTATCTTTTTATCGGAATTTATGGCAGCACGATTTAAATTTTGAGAGCGCAGGATTGGATCGACAGCAGCTACGCCGACGAGAGTAAGCAAATCTGTTATTAAAGCTGACTTGAGTCTAACATCTAGCGGTGAATCACATCCCAACGAGGGGGTTAAATTTACTTCCAATAACCACGGCTTCAACATATCGTCAATCAGTATATCGAAGCCAAATAACTCTAAAACATACATGTGTGATATACATATGAAATATTATATTTCTATCTTTCTATAACATAAAATATTTATCAAAATGATCGTTTTTTTTTTCATTGAATTTATATATTAAAAATAATTTTTTAAAATTGATATTTGTTCATATCGTGAGTATTATTTAGCTATATTTACGCAGGGTATAACTAAAATACGGTAACAAATTTCGAAGCTGAGCTTCCCACACCAAAACATGAAAAAAAGTATATGAACATATGTTCGCAAATTCAATATTACTGAGACATAATTCAAAATCTTTAAGTATTATGTATGATCCCCATGATCTAAACCCCTTAGATTTTTATTTGTAGGGAACACTTGAAGTTCTTAGTTTATGAAGTTCCAATCACCAAAAGATGTTAAAGATGATGAAGTAAGATGAAGATGTTACGTTAATGCATCTTTGATGATTGCAAACATTCGCAATTGCCACAAGAGAAAGCTTGCTTTTGAAAGAATGCGACAATCGATGATCTGATATGTCCAAGCGTGTATAGAATCAAATGGAAGTCACTTCGAATATTTGTTATAATTAAAAATTGAAAATGATATTAAATATTAATAAATATCATTCTATTTTCTCTTATATTAATAAACATTTTGAGCTGTATCTCAATGACAGTGAGAGTTTGTGGATATAGAATATTTATATGAATTTTTTTGTGTTTTGATGTAGGGAGTATATCATATATTTAAACCTGAAGTTTGTTAACCATATTTTAAATTCCTGTATATTATGTTAAAAATCGAAGACACTATTTGAAATAAATTATTACCGAAACATGTCTCGGGGTATTTCACGAATTGCTTTAAACCGCTGACGATTCCAGATGCAGTAGCAAGAATTGACTTTATAATAATATCTTCTATTCGCTGCATAAGCGATTCCGTATCTTGACCCATTGAGCGTAAATGTCTAAGTAATGCTGACAATGTCCATTTATGTCCTACATCCTCGGCATCAGGATCTTCACTCCTAATCGGATATAATTTATATTAAATATTTTTATAAGTAATTTCTATGTGAAATTTTTTTTATTCAGTTTTATTTATATATTTGTTTTGAAGTTAAAAAAATTTTTTTTGCTTCACTTTATTATTTTATTTCTTTTGTTTCTTTCCTTCTTTCTTTTATTTGTCATTCTTGTTTTTTTATTTATTTGCATTGCTAATATTACATAAATTACAATATTTTCTTGATGTAAAATAACAAAGATTGTACTATTATTTGCATTATAATACAAGAATAACTATTTGAAACTTTGGCAAGACAAAAATAAGCAAACATGTATTAAAAATTTTGTCTAAGCAAACCTTATTATAAAACTTTCTCAAAATTTTAGCATATTTAACTATTTAAGTTATTATTTTACATAAATAAAAATATATGTATCTTTTATATATACATATAATATAAACAATTTTATTCTAATAAATTTAATATATGTAATTTAATATATGTATATGTATACATATATTTATCTTATTAAAAAGATATATATTTATACTTATCATACAAATAATTTTCTCTTAATATATTTAATATTAGTTGTACTTGTTGTATAACTTACTTTATATAATCTACGTGGAATTTGTTTATACTATAGTTGCAAAGATGCATGCAAGGATTCCAAACATATTCACTTCCGCCATCATATTTAACAGCGGCAAATCTCACTAAACCTTCCTCATATAAATAAATTAGCAGAGGATCGTAATTCGTTACAGCTACGTAAAGGCGCAAATCGCATTTATGTCCGTCGATTAAAAGCGGATTATTTATATATTGCGCCACAATAACCGATTCATCTGTTAGGATCTTCTCAGGCTATAACAATATAGTAAAAAAAAGTGGATAAGTGAATGATATAGTATTATATACTTCGTAAAATTATCAATTTTATAAAATACAATTCATAAACAACTTGTCCAAACATCAAGAATATATTTATCTGTCATTATATTTATCAATAAATATGCTATTGGCTAATTGTTCAAGAGCAATTTAAAAATATTATTATAATTAGTGCTAAATTAAAATCATTGCTAAATCATATCATTAAGGGGATGCTGGCTTGAGTGATAATCTTGATCAATGTCACTAGTACCAGATTTTTTAAATTCTAAATAAAAAAATATCGATAATAGTGACATTCTTAATTCATTTTTTACATCATCGTTCTGTCTCACTCAAATATATAGTGGATCCTAGACACCCATCATGGAATAAAGTCGGAATAGATTCCGATCGCGATTATTCCCTTTTCCCCAGAAAACGCAATAGAAATCTAGAATAATTGAATAATTCCAATCAGAATCCATTCCGATTTTGTTCCATGATGCCCTGCTTCGTATAGAAAGAAAATATGTGCGTTTCCTACGGGGGGGAGGGTAGAGGGCGGGTAGACCTCTCTTCGCGTGGAAAGTAAACCCATCAATGGCAGAAATAAGTATTATTTTTTAAACTTTATTTGTTAATAACTTTTGAACGAACAGTGACCGCCACCTAAAACTTTTTGAAAGTTATTCATAGTCATGACAACATGTGTCAAGCTCAAGATTATCAGTACGATGTCCGTTTATCCGAATAATTACTGAAATAACTATCATAAATAATTATAATTACTATAAGAAACTTTTTATTAATAAATTTTCTCAATATATTTATGTAAGATTGCTTTTACTTAACGACAATTTAAATAATGTAAAAAATTCATACTGAAATAAAATTCATACTGAAGTGTATCTTACATTATTGACAATATAAATGCCACGGCCTCGCGAACTAGCTTTAGGCTTGACAATCCAAGGTCCTCTATATCTGAAATGCGCCGAAATCAACTCTCTAGCTTCAGTAGGCAGTAGAAATGTCTGAGGTATAAAATCAAGATTTCGAAGACCCTTACTTCTTTGCATAGCTTCGATATTTTTATAAAGGCGATCTTTTCGGGTAATTTCGTACGATCTAAAAAAGAGTTTTAAGAAAGGTCAAGTTAATAGCCATGCAGATTTTACATTATAATCTATAAAAATTCAAATAAAAATTTTCAAAGTTTAAATTGTTCCAAGAGCTTATTTCGTGTTTAAATCCGTATTATCTTAGATTATGAAAACTGTTTCTTAATAATTCATACTTACCTAGGAAAATGGTTTATTTTTTGATAAGGCATCAGATTTCGCAAGATGTCCGGTTTTGGATGACTTCCCATCCATAGTATGTTAAAATCTGTCTCATTCATAGATACCTAAAAGTAAAGATATAGAAATTTATTTGCAAAGATAAAATAAAAGTTTTTCTCCTGGATATTTTTCAATATTGAAAATTGTATCAGAAGTAAACAAAAATGATTCATTTTATTTTCTTTATTTCTTCTTAATATCTTATACATTTTTATCTACAGGAACCTTCAAAATTTTTGGAGAAAATAGTTTTTTAAATGTCATAAAAAAACTATTGCTAATTAGAATTATTTTCAAATTCGATTCACTTATAATTCCTTCATTCTTTTTCTGGGCGACTGTTTTTGTTTTTCAAACAAATGAATAACATCTTACTTCGTTATATCAGCGATAAAATATACGAAAAGCATATATTATGTTATCTTTATCAACTTTTAAATAAAAATTTATATTGTATAAATGATTGATTTATATAACTGATAATGCAGAGAGTTAAATATGCGTAATTGAAATACAAAAACTATTGGCACAACAAATTAGAAAATATGCAAAAAAATATAACCTTGAAGCTTAATTATTACTTTGTATATAAATGTATATGAAAATTAACTGCATAATATTACTAAAACTGTACCTCCATTAAACCATGTGATTGCAGCAGCAGATTAATGAGTTTAGTGTCAGTTTGAAAGATCTTGTAAGTCATGTGTAGCTGCTTCGCAGGTGGGTTTTCTGGTGGCGTTGCTAAAGCGGAACATCTGAGAAACAAGCAAAATACAGTTGCTTAAATATTTCTACGCGTTTTAAAAATAAAGATCATCAAAGATATTCTTATATCAACTTACTTAAAGCGTAAAATGGGCATCTTGCTTCCATTTGGTCCATTCAATAACCATTCGTTGTTTATTGCATTTCTTGCATTCGTTGTGCTACAAAAAAAGATATTAATAAAATATTACCCCCCCCCCCCACACACACACACACACACACACACACACGCGCGCGCGCGCTCGCACAAATACATAAGTTTTTACATATGCGATCATATAATGCGTTCTCTCTATACATATCAGTTATTGCGAAAAATATTTCCGAAGCCTCAGTGGTCGAGTTGGCTAAGACGCTCCGGAAAGTTGAGAAGTCCCAGATTCGAATTCTGGCTGAGGTAATATTTTTCGCAATAAGTTCTTTATAGTTCTTCTAACTTAATTTAGGAAGGATTATTAGCGTTTTAAACTGATTGTATTGAAAGTCCGAAAATTATCAACGTGCAATCATATCTGAAATAAATTAATTTAATAAGGAATATATATTGTATTATTCGAAACATTTAACTTTGACCACATTTGAGATGGTTCTCTATCGTATATGATGTATTGTTTTTTTTTTGAAAATTTTTTTTGTTGAAAATATATTCTTAATGTTTTGTACATATGGAGGGCACCTCGGGTCACGGAGTACCAGTGAGTCATCGATTGTTTAATCTCTAGAATGTTTAAATTAATACTACTGGTACAACACGACCTGTTACTTCATTACTCACTTACGTTTCATCTAGGTGGCAGTGATTAAATGCTATTGTATGAAAAACATCGAACATGGAACATTAATGGTTTTCGTGCGATTTTTAATAAAAATGTTTTAATATTATTTTTGTAGTAGAAGATACATGTAGTAGAAGATACATGAAGATTGCAAGTTTTTGCGTATCTTTTTTAATCTTACTACGTTACAAATAATAATCTAACATTTATTTTTTATCATTTTCTATTAAATGTATAATTAAATTGGAGTACCATGGGTCATACATTAAATATTCATGTTTAATAATATTCTTGAGACTTTCACGGGTCCTTTCTATATAAAAATTATGCGTTTCGCGGGTTTCTTCCGTGTCCTGATCCACTCTTGGAATGTCAACGTTTCGTGAACTTTGTAGTTCACTTCATCAGGGCGAAGAGCAGTCTGATGCTGAGACAGTCTGTTCCTCCGGGTCGCCCCATCTATATATTACGCTACTTGTGAGTGATGGAGGGAAAGAAGAGAACATCTACAGACAGACTCAATCTCCTAGAAACTCAATCTCTTAGAAACTCAATCTCTTAAAAACAGCCTTACAAAAAAACGGATAAAAAAGACATAATCAAAATAATCGATGCATAATAAACATGCAAACAGAAAACGATCTCTGACACCCAATCAGACGAGAGGATCCTATCCATTCTCTCATATGTCAAAGGAATAACAGATCAGATTAGCAAGATGTTAAACAAACACAATATCAGAACTATCTTTAAACCAAAAAGATGGGACAAATCTTAAGAAATCCTAAAGATCAAAAACCTCCATTCAGTTCCGCAGGAGTGTACAAAATACTTTGTTCCTGCGGGCAAGTATATACAATGGAGAAACTGAGAGAATGGTCAACCTACTATAAAAGAACACCAACGTGATGTCAGATTAAAACACGTCACGCAATCAGAACACAACATCGAAATAGGACATCAAATCATAGGACATCACTGTTTGACAAAACAACCACAACAGCCAACATTACATCATATTTTCCAAGAAAGTATAGAGAAGCCATAGAGACATACAAAAACACCCTAACATTCTAAATAGAGATAATGGCTACGACATAAATAAAATATGGAAAATTATTCTCCCGGTTAATGAGGACTGACCGATTTCCCCCCATCCTTACTCACAATTCTCTTTTTTTCCTCCACCACTCCAACAAGTAGCGTAATATATAAAAGGGGAATGATCAGAAGGAACAGCTCAGTATCAGGCTGTTCCTCGCCCTGATGAAAGCAAGGTTCACGAAACGTTGGCATTCTAAGAATGGATGGATGGAAGAAACCCGCGAAACGCATAATCTTTATTTGTGTTTGATATCGTCGAGTAAATGCTTCGTGTGTTTCTTTTTTCTTCGAGTGATTTTCACCGAATAACTATTTGACAATGATTAATAATTATGAATTATCGATAGTAAAACTCGGACTCTTATGGATAGAGATACATTATTAAATTTCTCGTTTTCTTCAAGTGAATAAATAGTTTGTATGTCAATCGAGTGTGAGCGTTTTATAAGAAACGAAGTATTGATTAATTATAAATATTCGATCTGTGTACATTCTGTGTCAGTGGGAACGTGTGATATCGAAATTAAATTTCTAAGAGGAATGAAATTTAATTAACATAAACATTTGTTTGGAACTGTACGTGATCGAAATGGAAGTTTTCCTTTTTTCTCAAGCTGTAAATAAAGTTCTCAAATTTTTACAAGGCAATTGTGTGCGTGCATGCGTGCGTGCGTGTGTGTATGTGTAGCGATCGTCTGATCATAGCGAGGTTTCCCTGTATATGTCGGATACTGATATGCTGTCTTTGATTACGTTTTTCTACGGGTGCTGTCTTCGCTACCTATTTCTTATTATTATTGCTTATAATTATGTTATAAGCAATATAACTTACGTGATACAAAATGTTTACATATGTATAATTACATTGAATAAAATTACAATAATTTTAATTAATTCTGTTTATTTTTTGTCACCTACATATAAAGAAAATAAAAATAAAAATAAAATATTAAATTTTTAATTTAATTAAATTAAAAATTAAAAATTAAAAAGACCAAAGAAATTTTCATTTTTATTTTTAGCATAGTGATATTTGAGCACATGCAATGACTTTATCTATATAAAGTATCGCATAAAAATAAAATAAGAAATGCTTTACATAAAAGGTGAAATAATTCATAAAATATTTATCAGTGAAAAATATATTATGTAATATAAATATATTATGTAATATATAAATATATTCTGTATGTATATAAATATATTCTGATAAATATATTATGTAAATATATTTGTTTTTAAATATTTATCGTTTGATCATTTTGTATTTGACATTTTTGTAAGCAGAACAAATGAGAAGAATCGATTTGACTAAAAATCATATAATTTCATTTGAAAAAGTTTAGTTGACTATGAAATTACCTCTGCAGAGACTCTCCAGGTTAAATATAGGTTGTTACACTGCATTTCTTGCGAAACCAAACAACTTTTATTTAAAACATTTTTAGGAAAAATGCGTTATTTCCGAAGTATTTTAATTCATTCTAAAAATGAGATGTAAAAATAAGTTTTTACAAAAATGATCATCATCATTTTTATTCTCAATATCAAACTATATACCGTGCTGCGTCACTCTGCCATCTGGCATCACTGATGAAGGATTTCTCTGTTGATTTCACTGTTTTTTATAGATTTCTTTTCAAGCTTGCTACGTACAAAGTAGGAATGAACGCGAAATCGAAAATATTCATAATCACATTCATAAAAAATATTCATTTAAATGGAATGAAAAAGTATTCATTTCTTAACGAATAAAAATAAAGTGTATATTCTATAAAATATAGTGTATTCGAATGTATGGGTATTTTCATTCATTTTTTTTTATTTATTGAATATTAGGAATATACATCAGACACACTAGTCAGGAGACGTTATTTCTATTTTCATTTATTAGACATAAAAAAAGGATAGAATGGCATAAATAATGCTAATAGCGCTCCTAATAGCTCTCCGAACCACAGACTTCTATATATACTATTATGTATATATAGACTGTATAGAGATGTATATATGACTGTTAACTCCTTAGAACAAGCTTATGTGAAATATGGACCTCGAAATTGTATGATAGTTCTGCGCATGCGTCACGAATATAGAAATGCAATATGGCTGTTTTGCATCACTATTCACATGCTAAACGTACAACCTTAGAAAGTGGTGTGATTTCATAACGAAAAATATTGTTTCTTTTGGAAGAGAAAGTGATGTAATCTCATAGTGAAAAATTTTGTTTCTTTTGGAAGAGAAAGAATCTCTATGATATTTAGATCATAGACCATAGACTTCTATGGTCTAATATTAAAGCATTAAAAAATAATAGCTATGATTGAAATGTTTTCAACAACACTGATATTAATGCCATCTCTTGCAAAGTTCTCAAAACTAAATCACACTCTTAATATATGATCAAAACTCTTTAGAAAACGTTAGAATACATTCGCAACTACAGAGAATTATCACAGAACTATCAGAACTCTTTAAAACTGGACAGCGTCTCATCTTTGTTCCCGTAAAGACCACTTTTTAAGGGAAAAAATTGTTTAAAAATTAAAATAGCAATGTTAATCGTCAGAATTCTTTTTAGAATTATGGTATGTATTTGCAAATCCTATAAGAAAAATGGCTGGAATCTTTGTTAAATAAAATTAGCGCTGTGTGAACCCGGCGCTCTCATTTTACATTTTCGATTTCTTGGTTTTAATAGTCAGAATTATTTGTTTAATCTAGAATTATAAAACTATTGAAAATACACAATTCTCAATATTTAATAAATTTCCAAATGAGACGCTAGCTTCATATACACTACACTCAGTGCTCTACAATCTCGAGTCAGATAAATAGCTCCAGCTGAAGGTTAAGGGAAAACAAACCAACTCGCGTTAATACTAATTCCACGTTGATTTTTTGTTTTTATTATTTGATTACACACACACACACACACACACACAC
>Ga0157363_1002587_pt1 | contig 16044 bp, 13 predicted proteins | sample AttsexASBM1_FD_111477 | JGI IMG/M metagenome (GOLD analysis project Ga0157363, IMG submission 111477) | Fungus gardens microbial communities from leaf cutter ant in Ribeirão Preto, State of São Paulo, Brazil - Atta sexdens ASBM1 | ecosystem: Host-associated > Fungi > Mycelium > Unclassified ...
AAACTACTATTCTGCATATAAAACTACGATTCTTGTCCAGATTCTTATAGGAAGGTCTAAAAACAGCAAATCGCGTAATAATCGAGGATCAAAAATGTTCACATGAAGATGATCCGTGTCATTTGCTCAATACATGGCCAAGTGATAATCTCGATGTGTAATATTTATGTAGGCGCGATGTACGGTATATTGTGTACGCCGGACTGGAAGTAGCAATTACGTGATGTTTATATACCGTTGTGTGATGTTTTACCTAACGTCAACAAGGAGACCGTGACTAAGCTAACTTTTATTACGTACTTTCCAAGAGGAAGTTTCGACACGTAAGAGACACGAAGGGACCACGTTGCGTTAACGGATTTGCAGAAGCACTTGACGCGCAAAAATCTTGTACTATACACAAGATCTATAGACTGTACATATACAACGTTCTGTCGATATAGCCGACCGAGGCAACGTTAAAATCACAAGGAGAGAAAAAAGGAATACGATTAAAAGTGAAACTCTCTTAGTCTTTAGATCGTTGCGATAAGCAGCGACGTGTATAAACGCGTTAGCACGTGAATCACACATCAAATTATCACTCAACTGTGTATCTCCTTTCGGGCCATCAAATGATTCTGCCTGTTTTAAGCGACGTTTACAATGAGATTTTAAGACCATAAAATGAAGTCTTAAGTCAAAAAATTGATCGATCACATCGAATGTGAGGAGAATAAACGACCAGTATCGTGAATTTTTATGATTTCTCTATGATCATTTTGATAAAAATTCGGACAAGCAAGCCGAGCCAGTTTTGTTTGAGGATACCTGCGTGCCGAAGACACGCGACGAAACTTTTAAAGTGGTAGCGAACCGGCTAGTTATAATTCTCGAGATTAGATTAGGTCAAGGAATATGCTCAACCATGACCGGTCGATTTAACAAATTGAAGCTTTCGTTTTCTCTCTCACCGTAGATATATCGAGTTACATTACTCGAAGCATAAAATCGTACGAATTCTTTTTTTGTATTCTGCATCGAAATAAATTTTTTTTATATATTCAGTAAACAATCAGTAAAATATTCTCTCCAAAACTGGAGCTTCGAGCAATGAATAAATTAATCAATCGCAGTTGAATGTTCTCGGGGATGGTAGATTAGACCACGAAGCTCAGAGAGAAAGAGAGAGTTATCAAATTTGATTTACTCATCCTTAATACTTCGCCAACGACATGGGATTTCAACTCTATGGAATCTTAATTCTGTAGTAATAAAAATCTTTGAGAAACGAAGCAAAATTTTTTTTGTTCCAGATCACATAAAAATTTGAAAAAATTCTGATATACTTAAAGCTTCAATAAGTTTTTACTATTATAGAAATCGAATTGTATTTTACTTATTTTTTATAGATTTAAATCTACCAGAATTCACAATCGCACAAAATATCGATAGTGCCTTTAAGGATCCTAAGTTATCCGATGGATTACGTTTTCTATCGTTCTTTTAACGCTCAGATTTCACTACTCAATCTCCAACGACTGCGACGATTATCCTGCCTTTGAGAAGTGTGCAGTAACGTCGTTGTCGTGCAACGGACCAGTGTTCGAGCCGAGTGCTGGACCGAGGCCCGGCCGGTGGCGTTTCTCGACCGGCGGGGTCGCTGAACCATGCACTTGTCTGCAACTCGTTGCAGCGCGCAACGTATAGATCTGCTGTGTTGTGCATCGCACCGCGCCGCGCTACTCTGCCGGAGAGTGCACCAATTGCGAAACTGTGGCCGACCGACCGCACGGTGAACCGTTAAGATTGAAAACGACCAACATGGCCTACCGCTGCGATGGTGACAATCACGACAGTTTAGCGACTAAAAAAAAACCGTTGATCATTCGAAGAATTGAGATAAGACGCGCCTCTTCGCTCTTATCGGATATCGATCTCCTTTCTTTTCTTTGTTAGGAGAGAATATTTTGGTATTATCAGTTTAAAAGCATGGAACGGATAAATGTATCATTATCGTTTTTCTTTTATGTCGTCAGATACGTGCGATAATTAATATTGAAGTAGACAGTAACAACTACAACACAGTCAAGCCGAGTGCGCTCTACTTTTTAAGAATAATATATAATATATTTATAATAATATATTTCACTGTCAGTTTTATGTACGATTATCGCGAATAGTTTCCCGATAACGTTCGGATTTTGGGAGACTGCAGTGAGACCCGCGGCTAGTAGTCCATGAGAGATGCAACTCCCTCAGGCTCCGGTCATATCGATCGACAGAACACGTGTTCTCCCACCCAGTGATTCTCAACATTACTGCAACTGTGTGTTATTATAAAAGGTGTATTTAATTACACGAGATTTATTATTGATTTCTTTCTTTCGTTAAATAATTATGCCTCGGTGTTCATTTATTTTTGTATATAGTTGCAGTTGGAGGAAAGCGTTTGCTTGCGAGATATACCTTTCAACAATCGTGAGTTGAAATCACAGAACGAAATATACATAATATCGCGCTTGCGCGCGTTCCAAAGCGAGTTCGCAGATCCTACGCACCTCTTCGCACTTCGAAGCGTACTTGTTCGCGTGAGAACAAAATCAGGGGAAAGCTGGTTCGAGCACGCGCGCGCGCGCGCGCGACTTGAGATTCTAGAACTTTTCTGTTTTCTCGGCCAACTTCTTCTCTACCTTCCATGAAACGCTCACCGTCTCTTGACATCGCTGTGATTTTACACGCGAATCGCATTACTTTCACGTTAAATTCCGCCGGGCGCTCCGCAAATAAGAGCGTACTTACCTGCTCCATTGTACAGCGCGACTATTGAAATATATACGATACCGAACGAAAATTACATGCATATTTCTTGTCAGGGCCAAAAAAAGACATACCGTTTCTTCTCGCTTAATTGGAGCAGCAGTAGCAACGTGTAACCATTATTTCCGCGTATTTTTAGAAATCGATCGTCCATACGCAGCGCATTAGAGTATTCTAGTTCCTCCACGTCGTTCATTGTACAAGAAGGAGGAATGTTATAACTAGACCGATGCGCCGACAACTTCGTTCACGATTTTATTATTTACAGAAAGCGAGCAGGGTTCTTGGGAAAGCGGATTGTCGTACGAATGCCGGTCACTTCTTTTCAAGGCTCTGCATAACTTGATTGAACGGTGTTTGCTATCCCGTGATTTCGTTCGCTTAGGAAAGTGGTTTGTGCAACCTTACAATGGCTACGAGAAACACCGTTGTAGCAGGTAAATGCTTGTTTAATAACAATATGTGTTATTGAGTTCTGCAATTTTACAAAATATTTTTCAAAAGTAATAATATGATTTTATTTTATTTCATTTTGAGAATAAATTATTTTAAGAACATTCAGTATCATGTGTGTCTTATTGTAAAAATTAGACACACACTTAAAATGTACAATAACGTATTCAGAATATATATGTATTATATCTAAATATTTCATAAAAGAAGTACACAAATGTTCATTATGAAATGAATGCTCGGATCTTGGAACTATATCCGATAATTTAATATTTGTAAATGTTTAATGTGGATGTAAATGACGCACAAATACGTAAATAGGGCGTACATATGTGTGTCTAATTTAATGTGATAAAGAGTATGGATTAAGTGTATAAAGTACACAGTACTTTTGCAAATTACAGATTGACAAATCTTTAAATCTTTTATTTATATTTGCAGCAGCCATCTGTCGTTCTCATTTGCATTTTTCGTTCACGGAGAAAGTACTGTGTGCGCAAGTGTGGACGTCAGGCAGCATCCTGCGGTGCGACATCTCACAAAGACATGTCTACAACGTATTCAGACCTCCCAATCCGGTGTTAAGGGTAAGTATCGCTTGCTATGTAGACAGAAAAATTTATAAGTACAGTTGACACGATGAAATATTGATTCATTATTAATGTCAATGTATTATATATTTCTTAATTTATTTCACAGTGATCCTAGCCCCTTATGGACTAGCAGGCACATTAACGGGTCAGGTGAGTCGTATGGACAGTCAACTTCTCGAAGAATGGAAACATTTCTATCCAATCAGTACCGGCAGTAATCCGGAGACCGGGCTTCCACCCCTCGTGGAGGTCCTCGTCGGTGGCGTGCGCATGCGTTATCCTTCTTGTTACGTCTTGGTTACGGATATGGATGATATGCCACCCGAAACTCCTCTCTCGCCTCCAAGCAGTCCCGTCACTTGTGAGCGACCCCTTTTAACGCAACAGGAACTGAGCGCAGCTACCGAATTACCGGAACGCGTGTGGGCAGAATGTACTTTGAGTTCACCAGTGTCTACTTCCAAGACAGAATCTTCCACGGAACCTGGAACCTGGACGTTCGTGGAACCGACGCAAAAGTCTTCCTGTACCTGTTCATGTTCGAAGTAAGAACAGCGGAAGTTTATGCTTCTTTTTTTTATTTCGACTTTATTGCATTGTGCAAGACACTGTCTTTAGATTCCTGTTTCTTAGATTTCAAGTATAAAAAATTAATTGTTTACTATATGTAACTTTTAATAAATTTATCATTAAATTGTTTTAATTAATTCAATAGCAGACCAAAGTCAATTATATATGATCTTTTTTATAATTGAATACAATAGTAAACATTTAATTTTACTATATATTGCGTCGTTGAATAATGTTAGTAATATTTGCCATCATATTGGTTTCTGCCATTGCATGTAATAGCACAAAATAATAGAATCGTAGAATATCCAAATTATTATAGATAAGTAGTAATATGTGATGGCTATTGTAATGTGTGCATGGAAATTTAGTCTTTGAAAAGATAGCTCAAAAGCAATTCTTAATGACGAACTTGTTAATGTATTTATAAAGTTATATTTAAAGCAAATTAAATTAAGTACTTATTTATAATTTTTGTCCAAAAACGCATAAATTGTTAACTATAACGAAAAGATTGTAATTATTATGTATTGCATTTGAGCTTCTATAAAAAAGCATAAGTATGTTTAGGACCGTATATTAATGAGATACAAAATCCAATCAAAAGCTAAAGAGACCTGAAGTATATTATATTTGAATAGAAAAAAATACAATTTTTTTACGTTTATATAAATCAATGAAGATTAGCTTAAAATAACATACCGTAAATACAATTTTAGCTAATTCTTCCTTGACATTTAAATATGTTTTGCTGAACTCTCATATTGAAGAATTATGAGGTTGCCAAAAAATACTTAGGTATGCAAACGTTATTTTTGTGGCCATTAATTAAAAAAAAACAAATGATCATAATATCATTTCATATCAATAATTTCAATAAGGTGTTCAAAACTTGATTAAGACAATGTAATATTTATTAATAAAAATGATTATTAAAATATAAGAAGAAATATTAATAGTAGGATTAGTGTGAAATAATTCAAATAGATAATTCAAATTATCTTAAAAGAATTGTTAATTCGCAAGCAAAACATTTAGTATTTTATTTATTGAACCATTTTCTTAAAGTATATGATTAGATATTTATCAAAATAATACAATAGAAATCGTTACAAGTATGCCATATTTTAAGCTAATCTTTTTGCAATTTCACAAAGTTGATATATGAGTTGTTGCTTCTGTAAGGTAAAATAATAGAGAGATGCGTTCGCAAGGAAACGAGATGTTAAATGCATCGGTTGCAGGTATACGACCCCCGGGGGTTGGAAGAGCCTGGCCTCCTCTCAGGTTCAGAGGGAGAGGGTAGATAAAGGTGGACGGAGGGTCGTACCGTTTCACCGACGGTCTACCACTCAGTGGGACGCTTGTCCCTCTGTCCCTGCTAATGCCCCCAGGTGGGTAATTTCTAGGCCCCCAAATACAAAGGGAGAAAGAGATCATCTTCATAATTTCTCTTAATCAATCATCGCAATAACGCCAGTTTTACGTATGATCATAATGATCCCCCATAACTCTTCACATGCATCATCGCTTTTGCAGCTCCATCATGTATATTCAAATAATTTGACGCACAATATAACGTATTAATCAGATTTTATTTTAACTGTACAAAGGTGCGAGGCATGTGTCTTTTTAAACGCGATCGAGTCGCGGATGAAGAAAGATGAACGGAAGACTAATATTCTTACACTTGAGACGGTATAAAACTGCAAATATCATTTAATGGTATAACGATATACTTAGAATTTTTCAGTGGGTAAATGGGACTTCCTAATGTCAATATTACGTGAATTCTATGGTATAAGGTCAATTTTTTACATGTACTAATATAATGTAGTGAGTACAGACATGTATTTAATCAACGAATAACAAGTTTATACCAATAATATATTCCCTTAGCGAATTATTTTTATATACTATATCTCGCTTATAAAAAACAAAAAACAAAATAGTTTATGAAATTTTCACATATAATCTGTCGACTTAAAAATATTTTCATACGCATGAGATTCGGTAGCAGACGGGATCTGAGCTTTATACATGATTGGTAGTACACTTTAGCATATATCTTCCTTTTCAGTTATTTAATTAGCTTGTGTTACATGTAATATAGAAAATGGTATATGCTTTGCATGTAGATATTGTTCGATATTTCCAATGTTTATTTTACCTTATGAATTATCGTTTTTACATCCATCTAACAGGCTTCTGTGCATATTCATACACTTCATATTTTATGTTTTGACAAGCGCAACATACGCTTTTTCTCGAACAATTCATCGTCTTAGTTACACAAGTTATTACTTTAATAACATTATTAATATGTTGAGAAAAATTAACGAAAATGTATATGCTGTTCTAATGTAAAGCTAAATTATTTTTAAATATATCACGATATATTGAAATAATCATGATGTAGGGAATACTGTAATCTAAAAAATCTAGTCTAACATTGTAACAATCTAGTTCTGAAAAATATTGTTTGCCATTTTGGATTGATCTTCCCTATATCAGAATTGACTATTCAATGCTTGTTCATGTTCTTGGATATGGATACTAAACTCATTTTCTTTTTACAACTTTAACAAAAATTGTTGAATATATCCGTAATCAATCTGTTTAAAAATTGAGTAGGTCGGTACTGAGTAGAACGGAAGCACCTAGTACACCACCGGGCGGTCCACCTTCCTACTCGCGCGGACCACCAACGGGAGGAGATTGTTTACCGGTGCCGTCGGTTGGCTCACCAGGTTCTCCGGCACCATCGCCCCTCTTGACTCCACACTCCGAGCCGGCGTCGGTCCCGCCCGCGGAGCCTACGATGCCGACTCTCAGCCCGCAACCTCCACCAAGTCACACAAACACTGCCCTACCCCTAACTCCGTCGCAAGGGCCCAAGTCCATTTCTTCCGCGTGCAACAACCAGGTGCACAGTCCGTCGGTTCCTGGACCGGTACTGAAACGACCAATCTTGGTGTCCCGAGAGTACGAAGGTGCTCTCTTGGAAGATGAGCAACCGCTATCCTGGCTCTACGATTATTCGCTCCAGGAAGCTTGGCTGAATCATCCTGTGAAGCGTTTTAAATCCATGAACATCAGCGCCCCGCCGACCAATCGAAGCAACGTTCTGTACCCACCAATGAACTCTCAAACGCTCCAATCTCAAGCTCCTAAGCTGGAAATTAAACAAGAACCTGTCGCAGTTGTAAGTGATATTTATCATTGACAAAAAAATAATTAAGATAAATTAAATCACTTAGCATATTTTTAAATATATATTTGCTACAAAAATACTCAGATTTTATCAAATTATAGAAAGATGATTTCCTCTTAGATGCCTTTTAGAATCTTATTTAGTGGAATTTTATATAATTCATAAAATTTAGAAACTGGAAGTTTGTAAAATTAATACGGTTTGTCTCATATTTTCAGAGCAAAAAAAATAAAATAAAATACGATTACACAAAAATTTTTTATTCGAAAACTTGAATAAAAAACATTTCAGTATTTAATTGAAAATTATTAACTTTATTTGCGGTAAGATTACAAAAATAGTCTTAGCTATTTTCAATTCCAACGCAAATGTCTAATCTCTTTCTTCATTTGCATTATTAAACGCATTAACGATAAAGTATGTTTTGTGATATCAGGGCGAATGTATCGGAAGAAGAACAGATCCATACGAGTTCGATGCGACAGGCGAGGAAAATGGCACAAATGTCGATGGTCTCAGACGACAAAGGGATGATCCTTCTAAACCAGGATCTCTTTTCACCAGCGAGGGTCTTCAGCCTTCCTATAAAGATTTAGATCAAATATTCGACAATTCCGATCCTGATACTTCCAGCGATGAAACGGTAAATTCGAATTTATTTTAAAATAACTGATATAATTCTGTACATGGCACAAGGACATAAGAGAAATTAGAGTCCTCGAAGATTGGATAGAGATAGGATGCCTTTATGTTCACAGAATCTGAATCAACTACAAATACAAACACCACCAGGCTCGAATAAATCTGGTGGATTGCACGAAGAGACGAGGGTGGACGGTGCAAATAAGAATAACAATCGAGGAGTCACAGTTTTACGACCAGAAGAATTATCCAAGATGTTTCCAACTCCTCCTTCTCTAGAGCATAATCCTGTTGCTTCGCCTTGCCAACTAAGTGACCCTCTCATGGACCAGACTGAGCTGCTGATGCCTTCGCGACCGCTCAGACACCTGCCCGACATCTATCCTAATATGGGTTCTCCACAAGAAGAGCCAATTGACGATTGGTCATACGTGTTCAAGCCGGCGGCCATCAGCAAGATGGTCGGTTCTTCCAAGTACGCACCTCTCACGAATCTGCCTAGCCAATCTCTGCCATCCATCACACTGCCATCGCACTGCGTGTACAGACCTTCCTGGCAGTGCAATTCTTCCACCAATCAGGCGGACAAACCTCTTCCACCAACCAGACCCGGATCAGTGCAACAGCAGCAGCAACAGCAGCAACAACAGCAGCAGCAGCAGCAACAACAACAGCAACCTTGTCCACAAAGTCCGGCGCCACCTTACCGTTCAAACACTCTGCCTGGTAGGCCACCACCACCCCCATACGACCAACCCAGCCCAGCCACATCCACTACTTCTTCATATCTCAATAAAAATCTCAATAGCATCGAGGCGGATACGCCAGGACCCGCTCGCGCACCCGAATCAAATTCCCTCATAGTGAATATTCTTCTGGGTGACACCGCACTCAATATCTTCCGTGATCATAACTTCGACAGTTGCAGTCTGTGTGTGTGCAATGCTGGGCCCAAGGTTGTAGGCAATATCAAAGGCGCTGATGCGGGCGTTTATCTCAGCAATTCGTGGGTGGGTTCTACGCTCTTCCAAGACGACGATCAAATCAGATGTAGTTGTGGCTTCAGCGCCGTAGTGAATCGACGGCTCGCGCATCGAGCAGGTCTGTTCTATGAAGATGAAATGGAGATCACGGGCGTCGCCGAAGATCCGGCGGAGAAGAAAAAGGGCTCGCTTACTGCGGTCGCGTGCCCCGGAGCGAAAGCAGCCCCCGAAGGTCTCGACACGATACCACCAAATGTTCTCGAATTATTACGCGAGCAATGCCTGATCGTTCAAAGTTCTGCCAGCAGTTTGTATAGAGCGGCCAGGATATGCGCCACCGTGAAAAGCTATCCGACGTTGACGCCGACAGTGAACACTCTAGAGTTCAATGATGGCAATGAGGTATGTGTCGCCGCGCTCGATCAAGGCAAGCTCGACGGCGCGCATAACGAGAGGGCGGCGCGTGTAAATGGCGTGCATCGGTGGGTATTTCTCAGGGCACGAGGTCCCCAATGTAGCGGTGATATCGTGCGAATGATGAGGTCGCTACAGCCGCTGCTCCAGGATGCTGTGCAGAAGAAGTGTACGACGCGCATGTGGGAAGCGCCGTATACTGTCACCGGACCGCTCACGTGGCGACAATTCCATCGTTTAGCCGGTCGCGGCACTGACGATCGTTGTGAGCCACAACCAATACCTGCTCTAGTCGTCGGATATGATCGTGATTGGTTGTCATTGTCACCGTACGCGGTCTGCTTCTGGGAAAAACTGTCTTTAGAACCGTTTGCCGGACATAGAGACGTCGCCTACGTGGTCGTTGCACCTGACAGTGATTGTATTGTCAGTAGAGTGAAATCATTTTTCCGAGAACTTTCCTGCACGTATGAGGTAAGTGCAAGAATTATTTTGTCTTACAATTTTAATGTTTTCAAATCTTATACATTTCTTTTTTCTCACAATAATAAGATTTATATTTAATATGATGTGAAAAAAATTTTACATAGAAGCTTCATCGATCTTTGCTTTTCATTACGATTCTTCAAAGAACAATAGTATTGCTATTAATATTGATAATAAATTTTATTTTATTAAATTTAGTAAACAAAAAAAAGAGTAATTTTTGGATCTTTGAATCTTTATTACAAAATATTGTGTGCGTGTGTGTGTGCGTGCGTGCGTGCGTGCGTGTGTGTGTGTGTGTGTGTGTGTGTGTGTGTGTGTGTGTGTGTGTGTGTGTGTGTACACATACTACGTAGATAGTTGAAATTTTTTTCTAAAATGTATTTGAAAAACTACATTTTAAAATTGATCCTTTTCTGTATTGTTATTATATCCAGTTCTTTCACAGTTCGCTCACTTAATTTCACCAATAAGAAATATTAAAGTTTGAGATGTCAATATTTTTAACTCGTCGCAGATTTGCCGGTTAGGAAGACACACGCCAATCTCGAAACAACTACGCGATGGAATTCTGCGCGTCGGGAAGTCGACTGTGCAGAAACTGGCGAAGCAACCGATGGATGATTGGTTCAAGTTTTTGGGAGAGAATCATATAGGCGAACTATTGAGATTGTATGCTCAAGTGTGTAATCATCGATTGGCTCCATATTTGACGCAGGTCATACAAGATCGTAGTTTATTGGATCCTGGTGATTCTCAACAAGTCAACAAACAGCAGCAACAGCAATCCACAATAATTCCCGTTCCCGATACAATGCCAGCTACACCCGATGTATTATCAACCAAACCTGAATCTGTCGGTACGTCTTATCGATGATCGCATTTTAATGATACGGTTTTAACGATATATTGTCTCTGGAGTTGAGTCTAATGAGATTCTTTGCCTTTTACAGAAGGGGAAAATCCGAGGAGCGAGACTCCCTCCTCGAGCACAGCAACGAATCAGACTACTACTAATATAACCGGTAATACGACACCAACATCGCAACCTACAAGCAACACAACGCCGATTACTACGACCACAGGTCCGGACGAGGAAGAAATCGAACCTCCAGCCATCGTTGTTTATTTTGTTGAACCTTTTTCGTTAGGCGGTACCGAGGATCCTGATCGACGTCGGCTTGCTATTCTAGCTCTACTCAGAGCTTACTCTTCTGCGATCAATAGCATGCCTGAAAATATGAGATCAAATATTCACGTTCAGGTAATAAATTCTAAGGATCTTGATGTGATGAAGAATTAATAATTTTAGGATCTTGATGTGATGAGGAGTTAATAATTTTAAACTCAGCTGATCAGTATTTTAAGTTGTTTTTATGGCATTCTAACAATTTTTGCTTTTAGATAATATCTTTGGAAAGCATAATGGAATTGGGTCGAGCTCGAGAAAGGCGAAAGATTCAAGATGAGATGAGAGCCTTGGCGTTAAATGTCTTCTTGCAAGGACGTCGATTATTAAATCATAATTCTACGGTGAAAAGCCTTACTGGTTTCGGTACTGCCGCCGCTGCAGACATCTTCCTCAAAAGTAAAGATGTAAGGCTCCATGTTCCATTGCTATAAATTAATGCTTACCATATGATTGAGGATTGCCGAAAGTTCCGTTTATGCACTGCGATATTATGATGTGAGATTAAAATCCATGCTATATATAAATTATTTTTACTCATTTAGTAATATTCTCTGCATCAGGAACGAAATAGAGCACCTTATCGTCTCTACGCACCGGCCTTCGTATTAGCACCATTGCGGGCGAAGAGCGAAGCTCCCGAATCATTTGGCATGCCAAGACCCGAAGAATGCGCGGTGCTCTATCTGAGTTACTGTTTGAGTGAGGATCAGTCTTGGCTGTTGGCGGCCGCAACGGACGATAGGGGCGAAATTTTCGAAACTGCTACCATTAACATCGACATACCTAACAGGAAAAGAAGAAAGCGCGCTTCAGCTAGGCGTATTGGCCTTCAAAAGCTTATGGACTTTATATTGGGTGTAATGTCTCAAGGTGTAAGTAAAAATTTTACATAAATTAAAATCATTAATAGAATAAATAATTTATTAAATACCAACAGTATTTAATAAAGAATATGAGAGCCAACGCAAAGTTTTTTCGCAAAAACAATATTTATAATAATTTTTCTCATCTAAAAAAACAAACATTTCGATCTTTATATCAGATCATCCTCAGTATATCGTTAACAATTTCAAATTATATATTAATCATATCTCTATTACAAAACTTCAAAAATAAAAATATATATCAGTTGCAAACCTATACGCATCATTAACATGTTAACAAGGAATTAGCTGTAGAACAATAGTATGGAATGGTTGATTATGTTAGAAAGTGTGGTGGGGCAAGCATTAAAGGAGGGGAGTTAGAATCAGAAACTTAAGAGGGGAACAAATGGCTAAGGACAGGAAGATAATTATCGGGATAAATATCAGGTAATCGAACAGTATCACTTTGTGTTTATTCAGACCACGGTGTTGTTTTTTTATGTATATTCCGATACCATCCTCTTATTAAAAGGGAATTCCAAAATATGCAAAATTGATATTTTTTCCCATTAATTTTTTAATGATGACAGAATACTTGATATTATAAATGACATGAAAAATCACAATTCAAATTTTCATTGATAATTTTTATTCTTGTTAAAAACATTTGTTCTTTATCATTAAATATTATTCATTTTATGAATATTATTTCTGTTTTTTATATCGTTCAATTATTTATTTTTGTTGCAGGTACAACCATGGAGACTGGTCGTTGGTCGAGTAGGACGCATTGGACATGGCGAATTGAAAGGATGGAGTTGGTTACTTTCTAGAAAAGCGCTTCTGAAAGCTTCAAAGCATCTGAAAGAGATATGCGGACAGTGTAGTCTCTTATATCCCTCGGCGGCACCTTGCGTACTCAGTGCGTGTTTAGTCTCACTCGAGCCAGATTCCACTCTGAGATTAATGGCCGATCAATTCACTCCCGATGAAAGATTTAGTCAGGCATCTGTAAACTGCCAGTTATCCACACCTCAAGATGTCACATGTACTCATATACTTGTTTTCCCTACATCCGCTACCACTCAGGTAAGAAAGTTTAATTATATATACATAAGCTTAATTAGATTATTTATTGAATATAATTAGTCTAAATCCTGTTGTTGTTTTAATATTTTAGTCGTCGCAGACCGCATTTCAAGAGCAACACAACGTACCCGAGTTAGGAGATGACGAATTATTTTCTGCTCTAAATGATGATATGCCGGAAGGTATGGAGGGAATGGGTGACTTCAACGATATTTTCAATGTTTGGCCTGAGCCGGGCGCAGGCGGTGGGCAAAGTCCAAGCGGAAGTCCGCACCGTCCTGAAGGTTCACCGCATGGAGGAGATGGCGGTGGATCAGGCTTGGGCAATCACGATGGGCCTGGCAGTCCATTTCCGTGCAGCAACACGCCAAGAGTAAGTTTTGTGTTTTAAACTAAGTCTGCGACTATATTGTATCCATGTGAAATTACATGCAAATTTATTCGCAGATAGCGACGACCGAGCAAGCAGAAGAAGTTGGCACGCTTCTACAACAACCACTCGCTCTTGGTTACCTAGTATCAACTGCGCCAACGGGACGAATGCCACCATGGTTTTGGGCAGCTTGTCCACATCTCGAAAACGTTTGCCCGGTATTCCTGAAGAACGCATTACACCTGCACAGTCCCGCAATACAACAGAACAGCGACGATTTACTTCAGCAACAAAACGCACCTACTGCTCATCCATTGGACTCGCAGTATACCACTGACGTGCTCAGGTTTGTATTTGCGATGATGTTCGTGATTTTTGCTTTCTAGATATTTGTTGCGCGAAATTTATATTATGTGTAATTTACGTGATTGACAGGTACGTGTTAGAAGGGTACAACGCACTGTCGTGGCTTGCATTGGATGCGAACACCAAGGACCGATTGTCCTGCTTACCAGTGCACGTACAGGCGCTCATGCATCTCTACCATGCGACGGCAGCTCTCGTCTGACCCACACCCTCTCCCGTTGTAGTGCAGTATATGCACCTCTCTCACGCACTCCTTATTGTACCGTCACTTGGGGCTTTACGAGAGCAACTGATTTCCTATGCCCTTTACCTATACTATATTAGTTAGGTACTTAGAGAGAAAGAGATTGTCTAGGTACAGAGTACGATCCTTCTCGACTATATGTAAAGAGAACCGAGCTTTTTTTACTCGGACTCTAATTAATACACAAGTTAGCGCAATGAAAATGCAAAGGCTGAAAATGCAAAACTCGATGAGAACGAACAGCGGCTCTCTACCATTTTTCTATTATAACAGGCGAAATAGATTGTACTTTGTGTTTATGATCGTATCTCGTATTTCGTAAGGAAAAAAATGAACTGCGCATCCAATACGACCATTACCAGCGAAAGCAAATGTGAGACTTTGCGAACAGTAGAAGCAAAGATGCGAATGATGAAAGATACTGTGAAAAAGGAAGAAAGATAGGGCAGGAAAGAATGAGGATGAAAGAGAAGTATAGCGAAAGAAAAGTGCGAAAGAAATAGAGAAAGAAAGTGCGTGAACGAACGAGTGAGTGAAAGAGAGAAAGAAAAGGTGAAAAAGAGAGTGCATAATAAGAAAATGATTTTCGATTGCCTCTCTATTGATAGATAGTTGAATTACAAATCAGAATCTCTAGAAAAATTACGTAACCAAAAGTTTTTAATTGTAAATTAAATTTTGTACAAAGCTTTTATTATTAATGACGACGAAGTAATATAAATGATATTACGTTGTTTTTTAATTTTATATAGATGATATAAAAAAAAAAAGAGAGGTGGACTTCTTTTTTATAAGCGATGCCTCGTATAAGCCCCTGGTGTGAGATAAGTATGACGATTATAATATTATATTATGCTCGCGCGGCACTGGGTCGCTGTTATCATGTTTCCTGGACCCGTTAGCGCAATTTTTCGATGCTGTTTGACAAATTTTATTCGGATTAGGTGACCTCTATATATTATACATACATTATAGTGTAAAATATTGTTTTTAAATAATTTATGAAGTGAGACATCGCCGAGATTAGATAATTGAGAATGAAAGAGGGAAATATCGCGAGAATGAAAGAAAAGGAGAGAAAGAGAGAGAAAAGAATAAGCGAGAGAATGAGAGCCAGTTATACAGAGATTGTTTTCCTCCAATTTAAATTTGAATGCAAAAAAAAAGAAGAAAAGACACGAAGAGAGAAATTGTGGGGCGCGTCTGAGTGGAGCCACGGTGGCCAATTGCGTCAGTCGCATAGTACAAATATGACTTGTACATAGAACCCCTAACTCCCTAATTAATTGGTTAATTTACTCACACCCACACTCACTCTGTATCTATAGTATTTATTACTGGGTAGTACGTCATTATTGGGATTATTATTATTATTAAAATTATTATTACCATTATTATATTAATATTACGAAATACAGTTTTATGTGTATATATATAATTATATATGTGATTTTTCTCTCGTATTTGTAGCGCCCGAAAAATTGTCTCGCAAGCACAGTAGAAAAGATGTTTTTCGCTTCCATGAACATGCAAAAAAATGTGAACAATTGAATTTTTTTCATTTGCCAAGTGATTGCTCTTATCATTTCGAGTTTTGTGTACTAATATCTTTCTACTAGTCGATATCTAATGGTGCTGTATATCTTTACATTGCTAATTAGGTAGATAAAAGTATTTTTTTTTAAGGAAAATAAAACGTGATACTTTTAAATACTTTTAAAGAGAAAGGAAAATACACGGCATTATTCTTCGACGACATA
>Ga0157363_1002588_pt1 | contig 16040 bp, 6 predicted proteins | sample AttsexASBM1_FD_111477 | JGI IMG/M metagenome (GOLD analysis project Ga0157363, IMG submission 111477) | Fungus gardens microbial communities from leaf cutter ant in Ribeirão Preto, State of São Paulo, Brazil - Atta sexdens ASBM1 | ecosystem: Host-associated > Fungi > Mycelium > Unclassified ...
AGTGAGACTTTTTTAATCATAATATGAAACAAAATTTATTAAGATAAATGTTATCGTTCGTTTTGAATGTTGTGGGTGATCGAACAATCTCTTATTTTATTCAGCTTTCATGAAGAGCAGTTTAGCATTTTCAGCTCAAGTTTATGATTTTTAGAGATGTTACAGTATTCCCCTCGCAGCAGTGAAAAGTGCTTCTTGAATGGTTGTTTTTGTCAATGAAGCGACCCCGTATATAGGTGCTTCAGAGATCTCTTCTGACGCTCGGCGTGAGACGACCCTCTTTTTCCAAGTCCCGTGAATATGACATTGTCTCCAACACCCTCACGCACAATGCCGCCGCATGTTCCAGGGTGTGGCCGTGCGACTCATTCTTCGCTCGTTCCCCGAACTTTGCCCATCGCGTCGCCGTGACTTTCATTACGGGGCTGCTGAGTGGTATTAATTAGTATCGCATGGTACATGCGTGTAGAAGGAGAGTATGGCGGTCAGAAAGTGCAAAGGGGAGCTTTCGTGAGCTGAGGTTAGCCTTGCGTGACTCACCCCTTGGAGGAGAGAAAACACCTGTGAGGGTTAAGGCCAATCTTACGCGCAGGGAAAGACTTTGTTTCATTCTTCATTTCAGCTCTGAGTGCAAAATCCTTCCTTTCTTTCTTTTTTCATAACACATATGGAGTTGACAGGCATGCAAGTTCAAGGTGTCCATGTTGCATGCGTATTTTATTTTAGGACAAAATGATTGAATGTCACTGACCATGATGCGTAAGCATATCTTGAACAACCACAGAGACAGAGAATTATTAGGTACTTTAAATTATATTAAACGCTTCTGATAATCTACAGGAAGTGAATACAAAATTCCAAAACTTTTGATTGAAATTCTAATCGAAATATATTTATTCATGTCATCTAGGAAATATTTAATTATCCTTTTAATCATGGTATGATAAGTCATTAGTCTAGTAAATATTAATTTTTTGATATCCTAATTTAATTTATTAACTACTATAATTTTTTAATATAAACTTTACTTAGTATTAATGTAATTTATTAATATGAATTTTTCCGTTAAAAGTTACATAAAAGGATTCGTGATTCCGTGATATTCACTTTCTACACGAATACGACATGTAATTTTGTACTGTTGCGAAAAAGATTTCGTCACGTATATGACAAGACGCGTTCTGTCCCCGGTTGTAAACCCGTCAACGTCACAGCGTTGCACATGCAACGATGCGTGCACGTACGGTTTCGTCGATGCGCCGGGAGAGTAAGACCGTTGCGACAGTGGTCGCAGTCCCTGTGGCTCAGAACCGGTTTTCATATGCGGCAGAAAGCATTGCAGTGGTGTTTGTTCGGTTCGATTTCATCCCTAATGGCTCCGATGAAATTCATCCCACGGTCCTTCGAGTTCTGCCATCCATATATATATATATATATATCTTTTGATGCAGTATTATATCACGTTCACGCGCGCGTAACCTTGAAAAGGAATTTCCTTGTGCCTCGATAACGTTAACTTAACTTAGAGAATTTTCTTATGCAATAATACATTCGGGAAAGTAGATGAAAATTTGTTGACGAATTTTTAAAAAGATTTTTTATAAATATTATCTTTTTATAAGTTAAAAGGTTTATGTCTACAAATAATTTTTTATAAATAATTGACAGATTTTTAAAATTTATTATTTAGCTGTTTGTATAAATTATAATTTTTTTTAAGACTAGTAACGATTTATCTGTGTTACAATACAGATATAATTATTGTTTTTGCTTATGTACTTGTGTATTTTATAATTAGTAGCAACACGGAGGGAAAAGATTTGCTATGAACGCGAAAGGGATTACAAAATTTAATTGTCAACTTTGTTTAATATTTGTAATTGGTAGCAAACAAATTTGTACAGTTGACAAATATTTTGCATTTGTTGCAAATAATTTTTGTAGCGAGTATGAGAATTAAAGAATAAATATTTGTTGCACCTGCAAATAATTTACGATTCCTATATTTGCAAATGGAATTTGCCGTTATGGCGGATTAGCAAAATTTTTCCCTCCGTGAACATTTACTTAAAAACGAGATTTCGAATAACGAGGAATGCTATTTGTGCAGGTCGAGTTGAAGCACTTTTCATGCTCTTTGCTCAATTTTCGCTTTTGTTGGATTCAGTGACAACAACGATGTAGGACACGTCGCGTGACATATCGACATCTAAAAGGTGTTCTTACGTGTCGTCAATCGTATTTTGTCTAAATTATGTGGAAGCACGGTCAGACGTAATGCGACAGGTGAAATGAAAAGCTCGAATGAAAAGCCTGAGATTCGCGCAACTTGATAAAGATAGAGATGAAATACAGGAAGCGTTGATCGATCTGAACTTTTCTCTTCTGTTCACGAAATTTCACGGACATCCTGAAGGCATCCAAAGTGGCGATGCGCAATTTCTTATATTCTCCTAACTTTTTTCCCTGAGCGTTGCTTTCCGGCCATCATTCATGATAATGTTCAAGCCACCGATTTCGTCCGTCAGACTCTGTGAAAAATTTTTCCAAGTATTTAAATTCTCCTATCGTAAAGATCTCCGGATTGTGAACGAAGAAAAGTTTGCCAGGTAAATTCCCACAGCCATCGCGCCAAACTTCCGATCGCGGAAATTAAGCGAGCAAACTGCTTTCCTCGTTTTGGTGATGAAGCGAAGTTTCCTTACGTAAAAGGCTCGCTCATTATATTCGTGAATTGATTAATATCGAGCGGAAGGTATGACAGTGCGAATGCCAAATGTTACACGACATCGAATGCGTCTACGATTCCTCCAAATTTCAAGGGATACTTAATAAGTCGGGAAAGATGGAAAATTTAACGAGATAGCTCTAACGATCACTTTTTAATACGCGCGGTGCGTACTCGTCGTCGATTCAAATTCCGTTAAAAAACCTCGGCGAGAAAGAGAAATGGAAAAGGAAGTTGAAGAAGGGTCCACGATTCTTTATTGTGACGAGACACAAAAGAGGTGCATGACCGCGTTCAAAGGACCTATGGGCCCTCGACCTCTTCGATGATTCGCGCGTGAAAGACGCATACTGATGGCCGCCTTTTCCATACCACAATTTCGCTCGTCGTTCTCGCTCGCATATAACAGGATCACATTACAAAGTCAAGGCGATCAATATAAGACATTCTTCGATATCTCGTAAAGTCTTGAATCTCTTACATTGCACCAGATTTTAAATTTCCTTCGAAAACGTGTCATTTGATCAAGAGCGAAGATTTAACATAATACTTTTATTGTTTATCGAACAGATGGAATTTAAATTTACAGAAGGTATTTAGTAGGTTTTTCGTAACTATTTTAATGTAATGCTGATGAATGTAATATTAGGTGTAGTAAAAAGAAATCCATTATTTTTGCATGAAATTGAATGGAAAAATAATGGATTTCTTTTTAATACCCCTAATATTACCATTTTATTTTATTTTTCAATTTGATGAATTATAGTTGGGTTAACTAAATAGAATGTTAACCGAAGTATTTTAATTATACTAACTGAATAATTCTAGTGTCGCTGAATAGCTTCTGCTATTTCGCGGTTTCCTCCGTCATTATAGAGGCAAGTAGTTCTCTGTCGAGGAGCTTAACCCGAGAAGAGCAATCTTTCGCAAATTTCAAGAACTCGAAGCTTGACATTATCTCGTTCCCCTTTGTATTCTGTTCTTTTCCTTGTTCGTCGCTTGATTCGGTCTTGCTTTACTGGAGAAAACAATACGCAATTACAAGCTAATCAGACTTGGAGTGCTTGGCGTGCGGCCAGAACTGTCGAAGGCTCTTCTCCCGGACGTGTCTGAAAGCCATTCGAAGGTTGTACGGATTAAAACGGATTATCTAGAGAACCTGTTGTCAACGGCAAATGTATTGTTTTGTTTTCTTTTGGATCGATCGTTTTTTGCGTTTCCATTAAAAACTCTGATGTGTTCCCATAAAAAAAAGGAATAAAGTATAGCACACAAATAAACTAAAAATAATAATCTTTTTGTCGATTTAAGACCTGATTAGAAATGTAACATAAATATAAAAGTACTTTTGAACGATATTAATAACTTTTTTAAATTATTATATTTTTATTATTATTTGATGTGAAGAATTAATAAGAATATAAATACATGTTAATTTCCGTTTTAATATGAATGTTTCCGTGAATTTCTATGACGTTCTCGACCAGTGAATAGCTGTAATCTTGCGACCAGTCTTCCCGTCAAATATTGGCCTAGTCGAAGTTCACTCTTTTCGTCACGACCGATAACCAGACAGACGGTCAACAGAAGAAAATTTCTATCGGACAATTCTTGGTTATCGCCTGAAACCTGTCAGACCTAAAGTCTACCAGACCGGAACGCTTACTTTTTTTCACCTTCTATTAAGAGTTTATTCTGATTCAAAGATTAAAAATACAGGAAATGGAAATAATGAATATATAAAAAATTACACAGACCTGGTGAGCTCTCAAATCTTCAAAGTTTCTTCCAGAACGAAACTGAACAGGATAAATGTAGCAATGTATTTTCATCCAACGTCCTTATTTTAAAAGCACACGTGTCTTGTAAGAAACTTTATTAATGTAAATGAGATGATCGAAAGCAGAGGAAGGTTGCGGTCGTGAAAGACGAAAGGTTTCCTTCAAGGAAGGTAATCAAGTGCATCCCTTCTAAGGAAGCGGGGAAAAGGGAGAAAAACTACGTACCGCTCTCATCGTAAGCCACGAAGGAGCCTCATATTTTGATGAAAGAGCCGACATTTCTCCTCTGCCGGCGACTTCAATTTACTCTCATAACGATACCGGAAGGAGTGACGAGGATAAGAAAGGAAAGGAACGAGGAAATAAATGCGTGCCGGTGCAAACCGGGAAAACTAATTTTGCAAATGCGCGAAAGATATATCTGTATTCATAAACAGATTGATATTGCCGGGCACAATAAGAAAAACATACAGCTTATTGTTGGATGGTATTCATATTTTTCACCGAAATATGACGATTCAGGGGACACCGACCTTATACTCTATTTTCCTCTTTCTGTTTCTCGTTATTAATCGTGATTTAAATTTAACCGAAGTACGTCCGTTTAAAGACCTTGTTACTACGGAGAAATTTTCATCGATTTGCACGATTCATTTAAAATGCTATTTATTTTTGTTTCTTTGCGAATATCTTTTATTTTTATCTTTTACGTCGATTTTCTGACACGATTTAAAAATACCTATGCTCCAATGACGTGCTGATAAAAATGAATATTTCTCACGCACGCACATTTAATGCGATATTATGTGGAACATAAAAAGGGAATTTTACGGAGATCGCTGAGAGATCAACATGTTAAATTTTATTTTGTATCTTAAAATTGTAAGATACGTTTATATATGTATAAGATATTATTAAAAAATATAGTTTCATATATCGTACCTTTGTTTTGAAAGTGACACGACTCAAAAAATAAGTAAGTTTCTTAGAAAATGGGAAAAATTGTGTTTTAACTTAGAATATTGATTAATCGTGTATGTATATATATATATATTATATTTATAAAATTATTTTTAACTTATAATAGATTATTGATTAATCACGTAATTGCGGCAAAAAGAATATATTTTTATTAGGTATAATTGAATGTTATTTTCGTTTCACAACTCTTAAAAAAAGAACTTTTGACGATTTTTTTTAAAGTTAAAGCGAAATTAAGTTATTTTACTTTTAATAATTGATTGAAGAATAAGTTATAAACTTATTCATAATAATAACTCGAAAATCATATTTTTTATGTAATGGTACATGTCATTTTTGAAATAACAGCACGTTAATTAAGTTTTATATATATATATATAATATTAGATCTCTACATTATTATATTTCCATTATTACTATTTAGGAGAATATTTTATAGATTCTTTATTCGACTATATCGAAATCAATTTCAACCGGTTTGCCGCAGAACGAAGGCTAAAAATCGACACTTCGGTTCGCGAACTATCATTTTCGCACAACATTGTTTTGCAACGTTTCGTTGCCATCGTTGCGAGACCTCGCGGCGCCCATGCACGTACTTTTCGCGCGTGCATGCGGGGTCCAGGGGGAGGTAAATTCACCGGAGGGGACGATTGCGTGCGAATCGCGATCTGAAATACACGGTGGCGAATTTCCACACCCCATCGCGCACTCGTCCTTTCGGATTTGGGCGTCGTCGTCGTCGCCGTCGCCGCCACCACCACTACCACCATCGCCACCGCCGCCACCACCGCCGCCGCCACCACCATCACCACTGCCGCCACCGCCGTCGTCGTCTAGTATCGAGCGTCCCGACGCTGGGACGCTCGGAGCTGTTGCCATGCCGACCGACGGGGCTACCAGGGCTTTTCGCATTCGATGGCCGTACCGACGTGAGATTCGATCCGTTCTCAAATATGAACAAAAGACTCGATCCTCTTTGTGTATTAATCGAATCGTGAAGCTTCCGAAGTCATATTTTAGTAGATCAATACATGTTCATATGTGTGTATATTAGCTATGTTGAAAATCCTTCTATTGCAATATTGCTTAATATTACGGGGGAAAATGAAAAGAAATTAGGAGAAAGTCAGAGAAATCGAAAACGATCAGGGAAACTAAAGAGAAGACAGGGAATTTTGCAAAATTTTTTGGAAAATAAAAATTCTTGGTTTTAAAGAAGTTTGCTATGAGTACATCATGCTTATATGTATAATATATACAATTTTGAAATTCTTAACAATTAAACTCAACTTAACAATTAAATGGAAGCGGTAGCAGCCAAACATTATTAATATATAGCAGTGATGTACTTTGCTATGTTAAATTGTTCTTTTTCATTAAAATATTTAACAGTTTTCAAATCAGGATGAAAATACAAAAAAATATTATTGCAAGCATCAGGAAAAATTACGAAATTTTGTCTGGAATTAGAAAAAAGTTATGGAATTTTAGGATAAGGAATTTGTGACAATCCTGTACGATTATTAAACGTGATAATTTTTCTTTTGGTTTCTTCTCACATTATTCTGCGCGAAACAATAGGCGTATAAGGTATAAATTATTATTCTTTGTTCATATTCCTTGCCATTACATTTCTCTTAAGCATCGTATAAACATCAAATGCAATTGGATTCAAGGATGGCAAGCGAGCTAAGTCTGCGTTACCGCTTCGTTTTACGAGCTTTTTTACGAAGAAGCGTAAGAGGCATATTTTTGCAACTCGGGTCGGTGGAAATACACGTTCGAGTGATATCTCGTGGCACGTGATGCTGCTTTTTATTCGCGAACGCGGAAGCGGAATTGGTGCCCTGGTCGGGTTATGGGTACGGCTTTTACTGGCTTTTATGTGTCTACGATTCATCTAACAGCCTCATAACGTTAATAAAGGTTCCCGCCTCCTCACGCGTTAGTGAAATAAAATCGTGCAGTTATGCCGCGCGGAATCTCGCAATCTACAGCGTGTGATAATTAGCGATTAGCATATATAGCGAACTAATTAATTCGCACGTGTACTATCTATCACAAGTATCACAGTTATTAATAGGCTTAGCACTAATCAGGATTTAGTTCGACATCTGCCGTACCTACATATAAACAAGACATTACATATGCAGGTGAAAGCAAATCCTCTCGCAATGCGAATATCATAATGACAATAATATTTCCGATAATCTATTCAGAAAATACGTTGTTGATTACTGTTAATATTCTTACACTATGGAGAATAGTGATGGTGTGCGCGACGACAATTCGCGCGTTTTCGCATTAACGTCTTTGCTTTGACAAGAAAGAAAGGAAAGAAGAAAAAAAAACGGACGGATCGAACGTTCGGTTTCATTAAAAGTTCGTCTGTTAATTGCGGTCGGATGCGCCGACTTGGCGCCGTGTGATTTCCCGTGAGGTGAGACCTCGACGTGTCTCTGAAAGCCGCGCAGGATGCTTAGCGCGCGATACTCGATAACGAGTTTTCCATTCAAGTTATTTTTTTTTCTCTTTTTCGTGGACGAGAACAACTCTCGCGGCGCGTCAGTGAAGGTCGAAACTGCGAAGGTCGGCACTCTTGGAAACTCGCATTTGCTTCGGAATGATTTCGCCCTGTGAAGTTGCCAAGTATAACTTTGAAATGCGATTCCGTACTGATTTCATGAGATTTCAGTCAACTGTCGCGACTGAAATTTTATCACGCCTTTTCCCTATTCTCTCCGAGGGCTTTATCGTTTCGTCGAGAAATTTCCCATTTCAAATTATGGAATTTTGTGGAAAGTGAAGGTGACGACACTGGTGATTCGCTTTCCAGTTTAATCTCTATATTTTTATTGATTTTTTTCTCTAGCCATTTTTCTTTCTTCTTTATTAACTCGAGATACGAGTCTCACAATTAAAGATTTATGACAAAAAATAATGAACTTTCTCGAGATTTTCGCGTCGTATTTCCTTTTAACTCTTTTTTTCCATGATCGAGATTACGTCCCGAGATTGCGGACAGGAGTTCGAAATCCCAGCTTTTATCTTTCTTTCATACGAGAACCGATTTCGACGAGATAAAAATTCTAGTCGCAAACGTTCTCTTGCTCGCAAACGGGCACATTTCTTTTGGGGAAGATAAACGAGAGTAATCCTTTCGTAGTAGTTCACAAAAACGGGGAAACCGTCACTGTTTCCGCAAAGAAACAGATTTCAAATTTTGTTGGAAACTCCGCACATTATTCCGTTATTTGTTCTTTGCAATATTGAGATAACTATTGTTCACTCGAGCGTCGTCGAAAGAACAGCTCGGCGTCTCATCATTTACTCGAGATATTATTTCCTTTGAGAATCACAACGTATCACCGACTTCACATTCAGAGATTACAACGGCGAAGCTTTTTATCATAGATACGGCAACGTCCTCCTTTCTTTGTTCACTCTTGCTCGTTCAAGACCGAGGAAACTCGGTGAATTGCGAATTTATGTCTGTAGATCACGGCGGTCATCTTTCGCTCCAGTTTGCACTTTATCAGCCTTCCCTCAGTTTTCTTCGCGCCAAACCACTGCCTCGGCTTTTTCGCTGCAGTTTCAAATCGATGAGTCCCATTTCTGTTCTTATGAGCGAATCCTCCCACGAGATTGCGAATAGTTTCGCCGAGCTTCATACTGACGGGATATTGTTGCCAAGCAGGATTTTCCGATTTCCCGCGACCGCAAATTTAACCGCTTTTCTCAGACAACGATAGAACTTTTACGTGATCGCGCAACAAATGTCGACGAAGTGATGCGGTTGTTTCTCTATCGGTGCACGTCTCTCGTGCAATTATTCTTATTTTATAATTCCATCCATATTTTTTGTAGGACACGAAAAGAATAATTTTGCTGCACTAACTAAAAATTTAATTAGATATAAATTTAGAAATAATTTGTTTGGATCAAAATAATTATGTAAAACTGGCTTGCTAGAATGTTTTTGCAGCATTGTTATCAATTTTTAAACATTCTATGTAATTATTTCGATGGTTTAACAAAATTATTTTCTGTTCTATATTTAATTAAATTTTTTAATATCTCAGCAAAACCGTCTTTCTTCCCGTGTACTGCTATAAATTATCGACGGAAATACGACGATCAAGAATATTTGATTTAGTACAATTGGTAAGAAATTTGTTTCAATTTGGAGCATTACTTAATAGAACTATTATTTTTGGCAGAATATTTGGATTCTTTTGAATTATGAGCCCTTTTTATACTTCGAGAATTGGCAGAATAACGTCTGAGGAAATGGATGGACCATGAATAGATGGTTCAATATTCAACGAGAAACGTGGTTTCCAATGGTTATAACATCATCGGGAGATGTGCTTGGACGACGTGGTAGTGATTCTCAATTATGCAAGGTGGCTGGCCTCGAGTGCACGTAGTCAAGATTTCACACGTGCTGCAATGACCGTATTATCCGTACTTCTCATAAATCCTGTCGTGATTTCCTTTAGATACTGAAAGAAACATAAAACTCGCCATCGTCCGTGCATCTTTTTTGATTCTTTGTATGATATTTAATTATTTTATTGCACTTTCTGTAAAAAGGAAATAATTACTGGAAGTGTCAATGTGTTTGCACGGAAATAAATTACAAAACTGTGAGAACAAAAATTTAGAAATCCTAAAATAAGGATTTGTATACCTAATTGATTTCTATAAATAAGAAAAATTCTGTATATAATTAAAAAAATAATTTATTTAATAAATTTATTAAATTTTCTCTTTGGAAGGATTAGATAATTGTTCGCTATTGTTTCGTTATATCTGTGATTAATCCTTAATTTTTTGATTGTTACACAACCGTTCCAGATAGAATCGGTACAAGTAGAGTGACATTTCGTCCTTCTTGTTTCGCGACTCTTAGAAAATGGAACAGAATGGATAAAAGAATAATTATCGAGATTGCGTATGTGTTGCTATCTGTATCTGTATCTGACGTTGACATCATGACGAAAGCATTTTTGGAAGAAAATTTAAACGTCTGTGTTTTGTCAGAAATTTAGAATTCAGAATTCATTTACATAAACTTTTTTCTTCATTCCAAATCATATAAGATTACACAATTTTATATGAATATATTATTTTTCAAATATACATCGCAATTTATTGTCACGTTCGAATTTAGTCCCTTGAAAATAAAAATAACTTTAATTCATGAAGTTAAAATTGTTTTTATTCGTCAAATTCTTTTATGCATGAGGCATAATTGAAAATTAAGTAGCTCAGTGTCGACTTTAAACCGAGTTCATACATATCAAAATATATATATATATATATATACTCGTTAAGTCCTTGAATTTTTATTTCTTATTTCGTCACATCGAGAATGTGTAGAGTAAGACGAGGAGAGTAGTGTTGATCCGAAAAGAGGATTATGACGAATTGAATGGGTGAAACACTAGTGACATATTCGTTATGACTGTATCGGTAGTTGATCGATACAGTGGGAAGCAAAAGCTCGACTAACGAGCGAAAATTGAAGGGTGATTTATGTGTTTTGCATCCCTGGCTGTTGCAGGAAACGATCTCCCTCGCTTTTATTTCGGAAATATGCCCTTCCGATCCAGAGTAACTGCAGTTCGCTCGTGTACTCGAAAAGTTTCACCTTCAAAATATGTTCAACGATGTCGTACAGGTGGACTGAAATAGAAAAAAAAATTGTAACAAATACGAGTAATTGTAACAAGTTTTAAAATCCTAAATCGATGCTTATACATATTTTATAAACTCCGGCTTAAACAAATTTTTAGCGCGTTTACATGGTAATGTGACGGAACAGCATTTCTTTTTTTTTCGGACAGTAAGTGGAAAGGAAAGTAACACTTCCCTGCCATTTAACATGTATACCTTTCTTCGTTATCGGTAATTATTAGAATGCTCATAATCAGAAGCCATTCGACTTCCGGCATAGTAACCACTCCATCTATTTGAACATTGCTTGATACTCGTCGGTATCTCTCTTGGTAACTCCTTCGTCTCTTCGTCCAAAAATAATATTAGAGCCTGTAGTCGATGCTGCCGCCAACGATTCCGCCGCGAAGCTAAAGAGTGCATCTTGCCGTATTTAAATTACACGAATCCTTTAAAATCATTGTATTTCAGCCAGAGGTTTTGTAATAACTTTGGAATTAATTTTGGAATTAATTTTGAGACAGATTTATCTCCAATGCGAATTTTAAATGTTTCAATATCTATAGATAATTGAGCTTCAAAGTAAATTGATAGGTTTATTCTTCGTGGGAGGAAATGTGCTCTCAATTTTGCGGGATCATTCCGCGAATATATCATTTATCGTGGTTATTCCGCGAGTTGCGCGTCATGATTATTTCAATAGTGATTTGATAAGCTTGCATCGAAGCGCAGCAGCAAAAGATAAATTAATGCGCTCCCATTTTCGAGAAGAATCGGAAATTATATTGTCGCTGTATTTGCGACAATATTCTTTACGACATCCGCGATTATTTTCGGCCTTCCGACGTTGCGTACTCGCGTGTTTGTATTAACCGGCAGAAGCGGAAAAGTAAAGTCCACGATAAACTCAGTTGGATGCTGTCCAACTATTTCTGCGACCGCGACCTTATCGCTTTCTCGTAAATCGCCGATTGCAGTTTCAAACAAACGTCTTGTTTTTAAAAAACATGCTATTTTGAGAATTATGTTATTTAAGAAATATTTATCGAACGTGTTTATTATTTATCGCGTAGTTTTGTTACATCGCAGTAGATTACGTGACCTAATGTTGCAAGTGTATTCTCTTTGTTGTTGACAATTTGCTTTCTTTGCGAAATATATAATATGTATAATTTATAATCAAGATTGACATAAAACTAAAAATAAGGGAAATCAAGAAATTCTCAAGAAAATCGGAGAAAAATCAGAGAATTTTTTAAAATTTTGTAAAAAATTAAAATTCTTGGCTTTAAAGAAATGTATCATATCTGCGCAATTTTGGAATACTATCAACTTAACAATTAAAATGTAAACGGTGTCAATAACATTAATAGTAATATATATTAAATTGATCTCTCAACAAACTATTTAACAAAATACAAGAAATTTTAAAATATTATTTAAAGTCAGGGAAAATTATGAAATTTTGTTTGGAAATCAGGAAAAAGCATTATGGCACTTTAGCATGAAGAATTTGTGACAATCTTGATAAAGGAAGAACAGAAAATTCTATAATATTTTTTTTTGGAAGAAAACATTTTAATATTAAAATAATAAAATGTACAACATGGTACATATTTTCATAGGCATTCCTAAGGATAGATATAAATTCAATGTTAATGAGAAGAAATGCATAGTCTCGTCGTCGTTCCGCCCATTTCTTCCATTTAACACTCTCCGTCTCCTTGTCTTCCTGTCTCGGTCGTCCAAGAATAGAAATGCGCGGCGGTTTTGCGGCGTAAATTTTTGTCCGTGGCGACGCATTGGTTAGCAACCGTACGTTTCTAAGATGAATCTCACTCCCCTTTTCTCTCCTTGACTGCCGTCAACTTCGTCTCTTTTACTGCATTTTGTCGCTCTTGTGTTGCTGGTATGCCCAAGGATCTTTCTCTTCCTAGTTTCACCACGTAGAGATAATGCGCTTTCCTTTCTCTTCGTTTGTTTCTTCCGTTCCTAATTCGCCATCTTGCTCGTTCACTCGCTCGAAAGCTTTGTAACTACCCGTTATACAAAGACGCGGGTCAGTTTTCCTCGTTCTTTGCTGATATCTCTCCGAGAAATCGGACTTCTCTGACATAACATGTGTACTTATGTATAATTATGTGTATTTTGTAGCTATCTCAGAAATACGTGAATATTTACAGCCGAAGTAAAATTTATGTGCATAAAAATACAAACATTTTCTTCGTTTCGTTCCAGAAATAACGTTGTAAAATTGCACATATATTAATCTTCTATTTCAGTTTTATCGTGTGTAATTTTAAGTGAGCCAATCTTATCTTGGATTGATTAAATGGTGATCTAAAATCTTTTCTTCGAAAGAAGAATTAAAATTCTAAAAATAGAATCAATACTATTTTTCTCTAATAAATTTATCTACATTTATTTATTAAATTCGATATTAAAAAAATTATAATAGTAAAAGTTATAATAATAGATTAATTAATCAGCTCTAAAATTTGTTTAAAGATTTTTTTTCATCTTTTCTTGTAAAATTCAGTCTTCCTTATACAAAACATACTTTAACTTATTGTAAGTGTTACCTTGGATCTCTAGTTACTTGCTGCAGTGGTTAGTAACTAACTCCACTGGCGAGTTTTTCTCTTTCTCTCTCTTTCTCTGCCTTTCGACGTGTGACTCTCGCTTCTCTTCTTTCGCCAGGAGACGTGGGACGATCCTCTATATAAACCCTCACTGAACACGTAGTCTGGCCCAAGTAGTTCGCCAACGGCGAACAGTTAGTACGGATCTGCCTCCGTTCTTGTCACTGTGTTTGCGTGCGCGTGTGATAAAGGTAGTGTCGCAATGATATGCTGATATTCATGGACGATCGAGGTCTTCTGATGTTGAGGAATTTCCTTGTTGCGGAAACTTCGCAACGTTTCTGTAATATGCTGTTTAAAGTTGATATTTTACAAAATTGAATATTACGTTATTAAAAATAATAATATTTAAATATTATAAAGGAGTTATTTTCATCTCATGCAATTCTGATGCAATTTGATGCTGCATGCAAATTGTGATTTTATATGTCGATACCTTTTACGTAGAATCAATCTTCGCTTGGTGATTCAGTTCTATTAATAGAGAATGGCACTGTATCCAAATTAAGCATAGAAGCAGTGTTCAGTTTTCTAAATGTAGATCGATATACTTATTCGTATGACGTATTTGACGAAGCAAACGACGCGTAACAGAACGTTATAGATATTTCACTGCAACATTAAACAATTATTACGAATTAAAACAGATAGTTTATAGATTTGTAATTTAAAAATTACTACAAAATTTTGTTATCACACACTTTCGATTATTTGATTCCTTCACGTATTTGCAAAATTTATATCTTATCTCAATTATTACTATTGCTTTAAGAGTAGAATAAAATACTTTAAAGACTATAAAAAAATAGTTATTCAAACAAATTATTTGTAAAAAAGAACCTTGATCGTTCATTGTAATAAACCGGAGAAGAGGTCTTGGTGGCGAACTTGTAAATTTGAAGATTGCACGCAGGATTAATTAAAGATTTCTCCCGAGATGGAATACGTCCTACAAGCGGGGCGCAGTTTGGGCAATGGCATGTGCAGAGCTGCGTGTGCCCTCGCACGCGGAACTAGAAAAATATTATCTTATGTTCCACTATTGGGCATTACTGCAGTTCCGGTAGATGAGCAGGTTACAGATCTATCTACGGTACGGTAAATCCTATTAGCGAGTTCCATTTTTCAGCCATTTTTTTAAAATTTAATTTTGCTTGTAACCTTTAGGCGATAAATTAATACTTAATTAGTGAATACACGCAGTTAAATTTAAATGGATGGAATATCACCGGTAAGTCGACACTCTTGCGCTAGCGCGAGACACGAGATATGCGAAAATAGAACGGAGGAGCGTAGGAACGCGAGAAGGCGAGAGAAAAGCGATGGAATGCTTTCTTGAGACTAGGCTCGTCGACCGAGACATCAGCGGTGCCAAACGCGCGCGGAAATAGCGATTCATCCGAGGCTAAGAATCACGCTAGTTCGCTCTTCGGTCCTACATGTTTTATAGTTTATTTGAGCATCGTCACATGGGGTGAGATTGCACCAGCGGGTGTAATTTCGTAATGTACAGCGACGACGTTATACAATTTACGATCTATGAAACTTCCCTCTCTTCTTCTGAAGTATTTTATTTGGTGTTCTCACTCGACCTCTTTCAACAACATCAGCGGTAAGCCATTCGCGGTTGTATAGATCATTATCAGGGATGGATTGCGGGATGGCTAACTTGGGTTTCCGCTAAGGTTGAGTTTCAGTGTTACGATAGCCCCCGGGGAAAAATGCAATTTATGCCCAGCCGGCGTTCAAAGCGCGCGTTAAATCCTTGATTAGCTATGAATTTCCAACGAGATTTATCGAAATTTATTACGACCCCGGCTCACCGAGCGAAAAGCGGGCATGCGGCGATTCGCTCGTGCCGGGGGCGAGGTGCTGCGAGATTAAATTATCATGCCGAGCCGTTTTATCCGTATACGAACGTTTATCCCTCGGGGGGTCGAATTATCCCAGGCCAGGAAGCCCGACGAGGAACTGACATTTGTGGGAAAATTTATAAACGCTAGCCGGGGCTTGAATCAACAATTTTCGTTGATAACTCTTTTGTCGTACGAATTGAAGGGTTTGTGGCACGAATGAAGTACGTTCATAATTTATGAAGGTATCTCTGGATATCAAACTGCATGTAAATATGGATCTTGTGGATTATGGATCTCTCTCGTTCTTGTGTTGAATGCTTCAATTATATAATATGACCGATGTTTGTTGATATTTGTATAAAATTAT
>Ga0157363_1002589_pt1 | contig 16039 bp, 9 predicted proteins | sample AttsexASBM1_FD_111477 | JGI IMG/M metagenome (GOLD analysis project Ga0157363, IMG submission 111477) | Fungus gardens microbial communities from leaf cutter ant in Ribeirão Preto, State of São Paulo, Brazil - Atta sexdens ASBM1 | ecosystem: Host-associated > Fungi > Mycelium > Unclassified ...
AAAAAAAGTAATCCTAATGTTCTTCTATGGTAAATATTAACAATTTATTATATTTAGTATTTATCGCGGGAATCATTAACGAGGAAGAAGAAGAAGTCTTTTTCTGATATTAAAATTGAATTAAATCATTTTTTTATGATGTGCACTCATGAAATTAAAATCATAAATAATGCAATTAATCATATCTACTTACATTTCAACTTTACAGTAAGTCCGGATTTTTTGACGTCATCCACAAGGGATTAGAATAACCCCAACACGTACTTTACATAATTAGCTAATGGCGCATTAGAAGGTTGCCGAAAAGGAATTATAGAGGTGAAACTTAAATTTTTCCCCTTCAGTTTCAGCACCACTGTTCAAAGTGTTTGAATGCCTGAAAATTATGAAAATCGGGTGGGATTATGCCCACTCCTTGTGGTCTGAGAGTTAAAACAGATTCCAAAGATTAATCGAACAAAGGGAACGATAATGCCAATGGGAACACGGTTAATCGTGTGTAATCAACAGAGAATGAAAGTAACTCGTTACTTGTTACGAAGTTACTTTTTTGGCAACTTTACTAGTAACTGCATTATTTTTTTTTGATAATTGTATATAACGGTAATTATATTTTTTTGATAACGATAATTTTACAGTTACGTTTATCGTTTCTACTCGATTTAGACATAAGTCACTTATAGCGCTTGAGACTAGAAAGCTCCTCGTCTGCTGTGTTTGATCGTCGATTTTAACAAAGTAACGGAAAATAACGAAAAGTTACAAATGACGGTAATTGTAACGAGTTACTTTTAAAAATCGATAACTCTCTAGTAATTAAATATGTATGTATTAATCAATAGTACGGACGTTTCGACTCTAAATTTGGATCATCTTCAATGTATAAATAACCATTATCAGAGTCTGTGTAAGAATTTTTAAACCTTATGGATTAGAAGATATTTCAGGTGGTAATAGGTGGGTTATTGGGACACTTGTATATACAGGGTGTCCACGTAAAGACCAACGCTTAAGGGATTGCTTCTAAGATTATTTTAAGACGAAAATTCTCATCCCAAAAAATGTCAAGGCTATAATAATTTTTGCATCATTTAAAGTTAACAAAAGACACTGTCTAAAATTTGTGCGTTCGAGTATGATATAAAATGCTGAAAGTGAAAGCTAAGTTTTGCCTCTTGTAAATATTAATATAAAGATTATGCGAAGATATAATTACTGATATTTCTAATTATTGATATTTGTTATGTTAAAGAAAATATTTTCCCTTGATTTTGATAATAAAATTTTTCTCAAAATAATCTCAGGAATCTCCTCTTAAGCGGATCTTTAATAGTATACTTTTTATATAACATAAAATAAAGGTCTATAATTTGAAAAAAAGGGATGGAGTAGATGAAGGCATACATTGGTTGGTGGATTGCGTCAAAAGAAACAGTGATATACGACCGCCTCGTAATCAGGACGACAATTCCTTATCTTAGCTGTGACACATCTCTAATTCTTTGGTAATTTATATTAATATATAAATATATATAATACATTGCGATATTAACGCACTGTACATATTTATATCGCATGTATTTCTATGAATAAAGAATTTCTTTTTAATCGAATATACATTATCTCCTTTTAGATATATAAGAAGAATGTATATTAAAATCGCACACAGATAATAGGAACGTTCATTTCTTTCTAAGAGCATTCTAAAATTTACTGTAAAATGATTTATCAGATCTCGCTTAGAACTGGATTTGTATGAGTGTGAATGCCTGATATCAAGGTAGTCGCCGAGATAAGAGATAATATCCACACCTTGTCCCGATGCTATTATATTAGTGATAAAGAATGTACAAAACTGATCGCGCAACTGTACGTATTCTGTTTGATATAGGTTGTGATTTTGTGCGGTGCGCTTCTTTTTGGCCGTAAGCTCCTTATTTATTTAACATTATTACATACCATGTGGCCTTACTACGACACCGAGGATTGGAGTGTCTTGCCGCCAGAACTCAATAGAAGGTGATTTATTCAGCTTATAATGGGAGCTTTCCAACAAAAGACATAGGAGTTATTTTGTTTTTCTGTTTCATTCAATATATCAACATATCAAAGACAAAATGATTCCTGTCGATGTGTGCTGCGAAATTCTCATACAGACTGCGTTTCGATATTCTGCTAGTAGTACTGAAAATCTGTAGTCTATAGTATACGTTATGTGCACTACAAACTTTCGGCACTGACAGTGAACGCAATTCTATATGAGAACTTTCCAGTAAGAGATTATACATAAACCTATCGAAAAAGGAATTGTTTTGTAATAGCTGAGGACGTTTATCGAAATTGTGCATTATATGATTGTATCTTTTCGAAGATTAAAATTATCTATATAGTGTTTTAAGAAACTTCTCAAGAGAAGAGATCAATGAACTAATTGAAGCATGTAATCATGTACCATGTTTAAAATACTATGGTTGTAGAATCCAAATTTTCCTTGTGAAAAAAGACGACGTTCAACGATAGCGAAATTTGATACATAAACATGAAATATGAAAACTTTGGTATACATAAATCTATCGTCCATCCACTATAAATCTATTGTTCTTTATCAAGTTTTAATTAAGATAATACATCTTATGCCATCACTCGATTATGCGTTCTACGTATAGTTTGTACCGACGAAAAAATAATATGGTCATGTCAATATCAGTTGTGCAATGACACTTGTCTGGAGATACTTGCAGCTCCTTGTAGCTCCTGTCGACTTGAACATATGCAACATGTGAGTTATCTTATCGCGAGAGATAAAAGTAAAGACGTTTTCGTGGGCCAGAAGTATCGGTGATAATTTCGGCGAATTTGAGATCGAAATTGTCCCGCTTTCAGGATTATCCATGCGAGATTTGTCTTCTCGGTATCCACTCGCATAAAAGCTCTATCTTATCAAAATTTTCCATCAGACTATTTTTTCTAAAAGTTGGTTCCATTTCCGCACATGAAGATGATACAGCTAATAACAATTCTTCCCCTTCAATTTTCACAAATCGAATCAGCGTTATTAAATAAGTTGTTAAAATAACAAAATGTTAAAATGAAAACGATTAATGATTAGTTCCGACAAAAATAAAAAATCTTAACGTCCATGCACATTAAATGATTCTTTTGTGTATGAGATTATAGATGTTTTTCAATTTAAGTTCCATTCATGTAGGATTGACTTTAATCTCAGTTTAACTTCTTGTTTATTTTTTTATATAATTCTTTAGAATTATAAAAAATAAATTAAACCAAAAAAGATTAAAGGTAATCTTACGTTTTGGTGGAATCTGGTGAAGCCTAAAGCTCAATCAGACCCAATCAATGTGAGATCATGTTTTTAATAAGTTTAATTTTATTCTATTATATCTTTTTCTAGTTATAAAAATTAAAAAGAAGAATAAGTTGAACTGAAATTAAAGTTATTAATTTACATTGGTAGAAATGAGCATTGATGACACAAATCGACAGAAACGTCGTTCTGTCTCTCATCGTTTTTAGGAGTTTTTAACAAAAGCTGCTTTTCTTTTAGGAGACAAACATTTTATTCTTTTTGACATTCAACATAATAACAAAGAACGACATTTATGTATCAACCATTATCTCCTAAAAGGAAAGCAGCCACAGACTGAAAGTGGAGGCACCGAAGAGCGGAGGCGTTACGAGGCACTAAGCAGGTATGCTCCAGCATAGGGCGCAAAATTTGGAGGGCCGCAAAATTTTAATAGACAGCTCTTGTAAATATAAAGCTCTACTTTACTTGATATTTTAAATGAATTAACTAAAAATGGTTTTCTGGAAATCTTTTCAAATTTAGCAACAGAGCATTCTGGATCTTATTAACTGCCAATATCTGTGGTAATTGAGGCATCTTTTTTAAAATTAAAAATAATAAAAATTATCTGAAAAATACAATGACGCAGACGCGGTCATGCGATTAACTATTGATAATCCTAAAAAAGGAGACGTTAAGTTGATTGCTCGCATCTCTCGAAGTTTATTGTTGCCGCTTTTCCGTGATGCTGATTAGTTCTCTCATAATGCTGCTTACTTCATGAGCGGCTATCATCGTCGAGATTTTTACTTTGATTAATATAAATGTGATTGACAATTGAGGTTGTGTATTGAAGTTAAAATTACTTGATTAATATAGTATAAAAGATATCTCTTTTCAAAGTGTTAAAAGTTTCTCTTCAATATCAGATAAGTTTTACAATCTCTATTAATTTATTATATTCTCTCTATTCTTTATAATTATAAAAGAATTGATTCTTTATGCTGTATTTTATTTTCAGATTTATTGAAAGGAAAGACCTAAAAAGAAAAGGCAAGGATTTAGAAGATAATATAATCTTCTTTCTTCAAAGTATGTTTCTAAAATATTCCAATCTGTATACTTTTATTAGAATATCCTGAAAGTTATATGCCATCAATGACAAACTAATCTGATGGCAATGTGTGAAAATCGCATTAAAAGTAGCACAATTTCGACAAAATCTGATCTTTTTAATATTTGTTAATATTAATTAATAATTTGAGATATTTTATGATTCATTTTGGTATATTTTTTATATAAAAAATATCTCGTAAACTATTTATTTTTTAATGAAAGAGATGACAGAGGCAAGACAAGACATTGGAAATAAGAAAGAAATGTGAGACGAGAGTGAAACAAGAAGAAAACGAAAGAGATAGAGACGATAGTGAGAACGAAAAGAGACCAGAGATGAAACGAAAAAGAGATGGTCAGAGAGAGATGAGACGAGACTAGAAAGATTAAAGGCGAGAAATGTGACACGAGAGAATAGAGATAGGGGACGAAAGATAGAATTTAGGAGAGAGAGAGAGAGAGAGAGAGAGAGAGAGAGAGAGAGAGACTAAAGATGAAAGTGAGACAAGGAGACAAAAGAGACGATAGATAGATAGAATAGAGGTGAGATGGAGCAGAGATAATAATGAAAGATGAGAAAAGAGTTAGATAAGAAGAAAACGAAAGAAATTGAGACGATAGTGAGAACGAAAAGAGACCAGAGATGAAACGAAAGAGAGATGAGACGAGATCAGAGAGATTAAAGATGAGAGATGACACGAGAGAACAGAGATAGGAGACAAAAGACAGAATTTAGGGGGGAGAGAGAGAGAGAGAGAGAGAGAGAGAGAGAGAGAGAGAGATAGAAGAGAGACAAAAAACGAGAGGAAGATAAGAAAAAAAGAAGAAAGGTAGGAAAAAAAAATTATGATAAAATTTATATATTTTTTTATATAGGTATATTTTTTATATTTTTAGTAAAAAGAAAATAAATAAAAAGGAAATAAACTATGAGAGAGAGAGAGAGAGAGAGAGAGAGAGAGAGAGAGAGAGAAGAAAGACAAAAAATGAAAATGAGACAAAGAGACGGAAGAGTTGAGAGGTGAGATAGAGCGATAGACATAGTATTTTTAGACCAAGCATTCAAGGAGTGGGAGTAGTCCTCATTTCGCGCATGCACGAAAGAAAACGTACCTGGGCCGATTTGAATGCGTTCTTTTCTAAATGGCTCCCCCACTCCCAAATTTTTGACAATGCTCGGTCTAGAGATATTATGGCAATAGTAATTAGCGCTACATTAGCGCATCAAGTTGCACTACTAGGCATAATGTTATATAGAGCAAAATATTTATATTTATGTTAATATCTTGGAGTTATATTTTATTTTCAATTATTAGTGATTTTCATGAAAAGGAACCTTGGTGAAAATTTTTCTCATAAGTTTTATTTAAATTGCAACATTTTTTAGAAATACTCATAAATATTCAGAAAGTTTACATCTTTTCTCAAAATTTTTCATACAAGTGAATTCTGAATTTCTTATTCTGAATTTCTTATTCTGAAATATTCTAAATTTCTTATCCCATAATTTAAAAAAAATATTTTTTAACTTTTTAGATTTATAACATTTTATCAGAAATTACAATACTTACAAAAAATCTTAAAAATCTTACGATATTTTTATAATTAATATATTATATATATAAAATTCTGAGAAAAGATTTTCTGAGAAATGTTCGAATTTGTATAAAAAATATGAGAAAGTTATAAAATTATAGAAATTTTGAAAAATTATATGAAAAATTTTGAGAAAAATTTTCATCAGGAAAAGAATTTACAAAAAAAGAAAAAATCGAAAAAAAAAGAAAAGATGAAAAAATAGAAAAAGAATGATGATCTGAAAAAATATAAAAAATATAAAAAAAGGAAAGAAAAAAAGAAGGAAAAGAGATGTGAAAGAAAACATGGCGTTATGGAATAAAATATTATCTCTCGATTATATTTTTTTTTATTAATTATTTTTATTAATTATTTTGAAAAGAATTCATAGAAAAGAGAGGAAGAGGAAAAGAAAGGAAAAGCAAGGAAAAATAAAAGAAGAAATAAAGGAAAAAAGGAAAATGAAGAAAAAGAGATATGAAAGAAAGCATAATGTAATATGTATATAAGGTACGTCACCAAAATCCGGATAAATTTCAATTTAAATTTTCCGCTATATTGTGCCTCCGCCAGAGGTTATTGTTGGCGAGAAAGCCTGATGCTTCTAGGTTATAAGGAAGTTTGTAGTTATACATAAAATTAAAAGTAAGAATTATAGTTGCTTTAAATATAGGTAATGAAGGTGTACATTAAATTTCATATAAATCCATATAAAATTTTATAGAAAGTTACAATTACAAGTTGATAGATATGAGAATAGAATTTTTTTATATTTAAACTTATAGGATTAATAATATTTATAAATATGCTAAATTAAAATCATGTTGTATGTAAAAAACAAGAAGACGTGTAACATTATCAAAATATATATTGTGAAATATGTTGATGGAATGGATTATTAGTAATGAAAAACAATATAAATTTTTATAAGTTTTTTCTAAACAATGGAAACGGAAAACGCAAATTGTTGCTTGAAATGATTGATCCTGTTTTCCCACATATAATGCTAAATTACGTAAATATTATCATTTTCTTTGTTCTATCTTTTTCCTTATAATTATAAATATTATATAGATAATATAGAAATAAGATTATAAGAATAAAATTTAACATTTTACTACCATTTATATTCACTGAAAAAATATATAACACAAAAAAAAATAAACAATAAAAAATAACAAATAAAGACAAATAAAACATAAAACAATAAACAACAAATTAAAAAACATAATAATAAGTAATAATAAATTAATTTTAATAGATAATTCATTTAGATGGAGTACAAGCAAGAAAATCAAAAATGGCCAATTATAATCAAGGAAATGTTGCTTATGAATTATTAATTCGTCATAAAATTAAATTTTAATTTATATTTTAAAACTTATATGTAAAAGTTTATAAGTCGAACAGTTTAATAGCGCGCGCTTGTTGTTCTAGTATTAATTGAAAAAAGAATTGGCGAATACGTAATCAATCTTAATTACATAACAATTAAAGACGTAATCAGAATATTTTTATTTAAAGCTGAAATTTCGAAAGTGAATATCTCCATTTCGGTACTGCTGAGGTCTTTGAAATTTTAAACACATATAGATAAAATTATTTTAAACATAATATCCAAATTTGAAAAAAAATCTGTAAAAACTCAATTTCTCGGAGAAATACCTTAAGAAATACCTTATGATATATCATTCAGATACTGACTTATCAAATAATTCCAATTTCTGTTTCAGACACTTTTGTCAACGTGTTTCTGTATCAGTAATTTTTATTTTTATTTTTTAAGACAAAATAAGTCTTAAAAATAATGTCCGTAAGACATAAGAACAATATAATGAGCATTCTACAATTAGTCATAAATCAAAAGTCAGACGCTAAAAATTGACAAATTATAACCATAAATTTTTAGCGTCTGACTTCTGATTTATGACTAATGGTTTATTGTAAAAAATCCATACGATATTATAAGGTAATTCTGTAAAACGTCAGGACAAGTCTGTAAAATGTCTTAAGGATAATGTCTTTAGGACGTAATATCATAATCATAAATTGACGCATAAGATATCTTATAAGGCGTCTCAATGTTCTCTGACGAGTAAATACACTGGAGTGTTCTAAAACTCAATTTCGAGTATCTTTTATCTTTATTCAACGTTCGGTAACCATAAAATGATACTCGAGTTGACAGAGTTGAATTTTGGAACGCAACCCTGATGGCAACAAAATTATCGCACAAGTAAATTTATATTAAAATTTCGTATAAATTCAAACAAGCGAATTCGATTCTGCGAAAAATGATCGCATTTAAAAATTTTTTTTTTCATTTTAGAGTAAAGTCTGTATTTTACGAAGTTTTTAATATATTTTGAATCTATTTTTACCCCTACCTGCCATCTTTTAAAAAATAAGTTTTTTTTTATTTTATTTTTTTTTTTTAAGAAATTTGTATAGTTTAACGCACTCTACGGAGTGAAGTAAATTTTTTTCATAAATATAATAATCGTAAAGTATGAATTTTTTTCTTATAAATTAAAAAAAAACAATGTATGATTTTTTTTCGAGGAGATACAATGTACAAACTTACTTATACATTTTATTCTATCCGCTAGCATTATCTTTTTATTATTTATTATTATTATATACCGATGCGTATCATGGAGAAGTTGTTGGGCCGATTTTGTGCGCGCGCGTATGTGCGTTCGTGTGTGTAGTGGGGGTAGGGACGGGTAGGGATATATTTGCTCTTTAAAATTGTGTATTTATACCTTGTTTTCAGACCTCTTGTGCATGCATATTGATGCAAGCTCTAATTGAAGCCTGAAGAATTTCCCATCATATTCGATGCAATGTTACTTCCAATTGCTGCAGATCTGTTGGTTTTTTTCTCATCATAATCTATATATGTTCAATGGGATTCAAATCCGCGTTCATTGGTGGTATAGAGAAAAAGGTTTTTTTGGATTTAGTATTCCTATTCATTTTACTGAAATTTGTTTCATTGAAATAATGTATGTTTGTAATAATAAATATTATTTGTTTGAATAAAAATTTTGTTTTATTTGAAAAACTTCTATTGCTTGACAAGAATAACATTATTTGAAGTAATATCTTTAAATTAAATAATATATTGTTTGGTTACAATGAATACAAACAATGAAACAAATTATTTATTTGAAAATGGCAAAATATGTAAAGATTGTTTCATGCAAATATAATTGCTTTTTTAGAACAATCATTACATTTTTTTATCGAAAATATAGAAACAATAGCTTATATATTTAACAACAGGATTAAACGAGCAGTGCTATGTGCTATATCAATTATGTTTGTGCCGTACAGTTTGATCACGCGAATACCGAAGATAGACATTACAAACAAAATATATAATATATTTGTACAAACAAATAATATATTTAAGACAAATTAAGATATATACTGTTTCAAATTCAAACAATCGTACTTATTGATTTAAACATTCATTTGTTTAGATCATTCCAAATAACAAATTTATTTGGATACAATAAAATTTATTAAATCCAAAAAAATCTTTTTCTCTGTGTGATAGCATCTCAATATTTTATCCTGATGCGAGAACACTCGCCCACATATTGCCAGAATTGCAACTAACTTCCATGAAGAAAACAACATCGATATACGTGTAGGATATGATGAGAAGAAGATTACGAAGAGGAACAGCCAACAAATCTACAGCAATTGGAAGCAGCATTATATCAAATATGATGAGAAATTTCTCAAGCTTCAATTAGAACTTGCATCAATATGCGTGCACGTCATGCTTACAAAAGGTCATTTGAAGAGGCGGAAATACAGAGTTTTAAACCGTAAATATACCCCATCACCTTCTTTTACACACACACACACACACACACACACACACATACACACACACGCGCGCGCGCGCGCGCGCACGCATGCAAAATCGAACTAGTAACCTTCCCATGGTGTACATCGGATAATGCTAATGCTGGAGGTAATAATATAAAATGTAGATAAATTTAATACACTGTATCTCCTTGAAAAAAATCATACATAACTTAATTTTTTTTTAATTTATAAAAGAAAAGTTCATACTTTAAGATGTCATCATGACATTTACGAAAAAAATTTACACCTCATGGAGTGCATCAAACTGTGCAAATTTCTCAAAAAAAAATTCTCATGTTTTAAAAAATGTCACGTAAAGGTAAAGATAGATTCAAAATCCATTGAAAGCTTTATAAAGTACAGATTTTATCCTTGAAAATGAAAAAAAAACTGCGACCATTTTTCAAAAACACCTTCACTACATTCAAATCTCGCGCGATCGATGCTGTCATTCATGGCGTTTCTAGTTCAAGGGAATTCTTACGCAATTTTTTTTTTTTTCTGTCATCCTCTCACCATCTCATTCACACGAGTCGAGCGGTCATGAGGTTAGGATATATTCGTTTTTTCTGTTGTGAGATTCTCTAATGTTTTATCGATAATTGTTTTATCGCTATCGTTATCTAGCCAATGAAAATCGCGCTTTCTTCCAGGATTGTTCTGTCATTGACTATCGCTAGTTAATGATAGCGACAATCATAAGACTTTTAGAGAATCCCGCTACTGGTGGAAAGTTCCTAACACGACGACGCATGGTGGAAGGAATTGGAAAAGGATGTATGTTCAATTTAGGCAATCCACGCTCCTTTTGTTAGGAGAGTAGTTCATTTACATACTGCAATTGCTCACTGTCAATCACAGCGACTTTTGCGCAGGGATTTTTTTTATTTCTTTTTTTCAACGCTGTGATTGGCTTGTGCACAATTAATTACAAATAATTGCACATTCGTGTGCAATTGCTATACACTCTTTTGCTAGTATCATTCACGAAGTAAAAAGGAGACCAAACTCAAACGGCCGGTCCCGAAAAAAAATGGGAGAAACAGGGAAAAGTGCAAATGTATGGAAGTACAAATTTGAGTGCTCCTGTCGGAGAAAACTTAACTTAGAAGATTGATAAAGATTTTCCTATAATTCTGTAAATTTGTGTATTTTCATCCGTAAACATATATTTTAGAAGGAAAGTTATCGTTCAACTTTTTTATTCTTTTGAATTTCAAAGTTTTTTTATGTCAGTAAATTAAAAAACGATAATTTAATGATAATTGATTATGTATGAATGTATGTATTTTTCAATAAATAATGATGCATTTAATATTTAATCAAATAAAATTAAATTTTATAAATTAAAATTTCTGTATTGAAAACGTGCATACATGTATACTCCATACGCGTTATCATGTGATATATACTTCCAATTTTTCTCGCAATGGTACTAAAATCGCATCGTTCCGATTTTCTGTAGGTTGTCCGACATCATATTTCGAATCCATTTTTAACCTCGAGTTTGTCTCCTTTTAATTCGTGATATTGTTCATTGACCCAGGCCTGCCAACTATGAAGAAATAAATGATGTTACAACTGATCTTTATGCATCTTCGTCAGATTACAGTATAAATATATATACAGTAGAGATAAGATCCCATTTTCCATTCAGCCGCGCACATTTGCCTACGCAACATTATCAACCATGTTTTTAGTGGCATCAATCCGGATCAAAGCACAGAATCCACAATAGATCACTAGATTGCTAACTCCCCACTTTTTCTTATATAAAAGTGTTGTCTGCGCGTAGTGAATGCACAATGGAAAACCGTCATGTAGGAAAGAGAGAATAGTGACCAGTTCTCTCTGATTAGTTCTTAAATATATAAGGAGATGTCATGGCAATCTAACTTTTAATTTTCACGAACTGTTACAACTACGTGTACAACTATTTATTTCAGATTCTTCCATTTCATGCAAAAACACATTAAATAAATCTAATTTCGTTTATTCTGTGTATATAATTACTCTTCCGGTATTTATAGTCCATTTTTATATTCAAAATCGTCTTAAATACGGTTTTAGGATGTTCTCTAAATTCATAGTCGAAAAATAAGACGGTATTTGAGTAAAATTGAAGACGATCTTATTTCAAAACGTCTTGAATGGTCTTGACACAATTCATAAACACATTTTGTTCATAGTAAACATAGACTTAAGACTATCTTCTTAGTTACGAATTCATAATCATGATCTAGTTTCCATCGAAGGTCTAAACCGAATCAGAATGTAAGAACCAATCAACCACAGTATTGAGTATTCCTCTGTTACGATCGAACAAGTTGGTTAGTTCTTACATTCTGATTCGATTTAAACCCTCGGTGAAAACTAGGCCATTATAAGCATTTTATTGACGGTGTGTGTGTGTGTGTGTGTAACAAATTAATGATTGAGCGAGAATCTATAAAGAAAAAGCAAGGAAAAACGAAACGGAGCGATCGAGTATTGATTAGAAATCATAATGCATATATTTAAATGAAAAATTGTTATGTACATATATATGATTATTATAGTAATATAAGTTGCTTATAGACATAATGTATTTTTTGTAGGGACCATAAAATGTAAGCGAAATATATAATGTTATATACGAGTGATACAAATAACTGAATATTGATAATTGATTCTGATTTGTGAAAGCAATATGCGATCGATCGCACAACCCAGAAATAATGAAAAACAAAGTAAAGGAAAGCTCACGAAAGGAAATATTATCATTTATGTTTCTCTTGAATGACTCACATCATTGATGATGATTATTAAGTGAAATAATGTGGCTTTCGTTAAACAATAAAGCGATAAAGACATATGGCGCAAAATATGGTATAATAAATAGATAATAAATGATGATGCGGAGAAACATTAAAAATTTAAATCTATATAATTTTTTCTACTTTAGAACATATGAATCGCAAATTATCTCGAGTCGAGGTATGCCTTAAAAATAGAATGATTAAAAAAATTAATTCTCTATATAGAGACATTGTTCATCTAAAAAAACCGATTATAATTTTGTGACACATTAAGTAGGGGTAATTGAGTGTATTGTTAAAAGAAAGAGAGGGGAAGATTTTAATAAGAAATTGAATTGTAATCGCAAGAACTTGGATGATATTGCGAACAAAAAATAATCGATTATTAAATTGTAGTTAATTTTTGTATTGTCGCCAAAATAATCAAGGTTTATATTAAAACGATCGGCGTTGTATTTATTAGTAAGGCTTTCAATTCTTAATAAATTTTTCATTTGTTTGTAAAGATTGATACCTTATACATTTTTAAGAAATTTAAATTATAAATTGTCTGGCTCACAAAATATGAATATAAGAACTGATAGTTGATTCCGAAAAAAGTTGTGACTCTCTTATAGTCAAAACTTCTGTTTCGACTCGAGGAAACATAGATAATAATCATGATGGATTCACGAAATCGCCTTTTACGAGACCCATACGAGCCTAATTTTTTTGGAGGCAAACAAACAATGTATTTACAATAAATAAATGTTTTGAAAACTGTTAATTTTAAGTCCAATTATTTTTTTTTATGTCGGCCTTGAGAAATAATACGCGTATGATTATAATATTTTATTATTTTTAGTAAATCTATCTAGATAAATTCGCATAGAGGAAATTATTCAATTTGCATCAGTATTTAACCGATAGCTTAAGAATCCGGTTGCGTTTTTATCATAAAGACATTTTTATGCAAGTTTGTCTAGATAAGCCCGAACGGATTTTACAGAAATAGATTTTGATATTTTGAATAATGGTGTCATAATTAACTTTTGCATTTCCAAAATATAATTTGCATTATTCTGTGCTATATTTTGTATTATTCTTTGTCTCTTTCTCTCATACACATTTTTTCTCCTTATTTTTTATCTTTATATTATATTTACTTTTATTTTTATTTACTGTATATTCATGTTTATCATTAGTCACTCAATTTTATTGTGTTCACTTTTTCATATAAAAATGCACGCTTTACGCATGTACGCTTTAGAGAATGTAGTTCCAGAGCGTCTAATAAATAACGATTTTTATTCTGATCCTTTTTCTCACTATATTATATTACATTATATTATATTATACATTATATTATACATTATATTATATTACATTATATTATATTACGTTATATTATGTTATATTAAATTATATTACATTATTTTATATTTCATTATATTTTACTTCATTTTATTTAATTTATCCTCCTGTAACATTTTCTTTAAACTCTGCGTTTATTAATTTCCTTATTTTACGTTTCTCACTCTTAAATTATTACTTGGTGTAGTTCTTAGAGGGCTTACCTTAGAACAGCAATAAATGCTTACTTTCTCTCTTTCTTTTTCAATATACAATATAAAGCAATAATGGAATCCTCTGCCCCGTATGGCGCGCAATGACATCATTCGAGTTTCACGCGCTTCCATAGTTCTCGCTCGGGATCGTCCAATCACGAGCGATGTGCCGATCGAAGCGCCGTCTCCACCATTTCCGCCATTTCCTAAACGCGTCTCTCTCCGTCTGTCCGTCCGTCCTTCTCGAACAATCAGTTCAGTTGTTCACGGGCTTCTCTAGCGTGCAGACGTGCGCGAGTGCCGAGTGTTTGGCGTGTTTCCTGTCGCCTACGGAGTCGCGTTTTCGCTAACGAACGCCCTACCGTAGCTTCCATATTCAATGTGTATGGCGATTCAGGTGAGTGCTCACGAAGACACTCGTCTTCGTCGCATCGTCCGCGTTAAGTCGTCTCGCTCCGCAGGCCGCGTGTGCGGTAGGAAAAGTCGATCGTACGGTTCCGTGGCTTGTACGAGGCGTACGCGCCCCGCTTTGGTCTTTACTCGTCGCTACGCGCGCGCGTGTATGTGTGTGTGTGTGTGTGTGTGTGTGTGTGTGTGCGTGTGTGTGTGTGTGTGTGTGTGTGTGTGTGTGTGTGTATGCGTCCGTATGCGTGGCACGGCGTGGCGTGGTGCGGCGCGGCGCGGCGTGGCGCGGAGCGGAGCGGCGCGGCCGACGAACTCTGGCGTCTCGTCCGTCTCTCCACCGCCGCCTCGCCATGCGCTGTCATTACCATCGTTGTCATTACCAATCGTCCTCATTACGTTCTCGATCGCTTCTTCGGCGCGTGACTGACTATGACTTTCCGACGATGTACGGCCAATTCACGTAGCTCTGCTCTGATCGCTGTCCTCCCGAGAGAGACGCTTCCTTTTTAGCTTTGTCTAGCCTTACGAAACGGGCCACCCGCACACGCGGCAATGTCGATCGCGCTTTTCAGATTTCTGAGCGAGACGCTCGTTCCACGAACTGAACTCGCATACGAATTTTTTTTTTAACTGCCACTTTGATAGTCGCAGTACGAATGTAACACGTGCTTCTCGATCGACAAATTGCCTCGCTTCGTTTTTCCGATAGGTCCGGATAAAAAGTGTGGTATAATTGTGCGTTTGCAAGGAGAACCGTATTAATACGCGTGGCGTGGCAAACGGTAAAGTTTTATAATTGAACGCGCCACATTGTTGCTCATGCTTTCAACATAACGATGCCGCCAACTGATGATGACGTCAGTGAAAGCTCCAAGATAGTCCACGATCGTTCGTTTCCATTTTTTTTCTTCGCGGCATTCAAATCGCAAAGTTAACCAAATCGATCCTATTAAGCGGCTGATGACTCATCACGTAACAATGTTGGTGAATATTTCGCAATCGTGTTCACGATGTATCGAGAGAATAATCATCAGCTCCAAGTACATCTGTAACTTCCTCGGATCTTTCATAGCATTTTATACAATAAGTTTATTGTTGCTTGAAACCCCAAAAATGTTTGCACTTAAAACGGGATAAATATATATTCGGGCGTTGAAAAGAAAGAAAGCGGAGATATCGAAAAAAAGTGCAAAAAGTGCAAGCAACGCGACAGCTCTAATGTATGATATAAACGTACAAAATCGTATACGAATGCCAGATAAAAGAATCGGGATATAACGTATAAATAAATAACTTCAGACAGTGTCGGAAAGAAGAATTTCAAAGTGAGATTTATCGAATGACTAACGTTTATCGAAATCTTGAAAGTCCTTCGTTCCGATATTTTCGTTTGCTTTATTCTC
>Ga0157363_1002590_pt1 | contig 16029 bp, 5 predicted proteins | sample AttsexASBM1_FD_111477 | JGI IMG/M metagenome (GOLD analysis project Ga0157363, IMG submission 111477) | Fungus gardens microbial communities from leaf cutter ant in Ribeirão Preto, State of São Paulo, Brazil - Atta sexdens ASBM1 | ecosystem: Host-associated > Fungi > Mycelium > Unclassified ...
ATACCTTCTTCTAATATAGAATATTAGAAGTTATACTAGAATAAGTATATCTACATTAATGAATAATAGGTAGTTTAGTATTTAGTAAAATAGATACATTATCGATCTAACATATTTTTATTTTTTTAAATAAGATGCAGATGATATAAAACATTATTGCTGATGACGTAATGATCCCTCCTCACTTAAATGAAAGTTCGATTTGCTGCAGTAATTTCATTTGATTCGATTCTATTTGAATAATAAAAGGTCTATTTACTTATGTCGTCCTGATGTATTCGCAGATGGAATGAGCACAGTAATTGCGAATTTATCACAAACGTTAGATTGAAATGATTTTCTCTACGATAAAATTCATAATAATAATAATAATAATAAAATTATTGAAACGATGTTTATTCAATTTAATTGCATTGTAGATCTGAACGGGATATAATTTTGATTTTATTTTTACTTTTCATACAAATGTATTTTTTTTTTATTTGTATTATCATATATATCTTTGCAAATGCTTTAACCTTAATAATGTCAAAGGTTTATTTCTATTTTTTTACTGCTGCCACAAGTAATAATTAATTTCTATTAAATAGATATATCTACTTTGAATAAAAAGAATTATTTAAAGATCATCAAAATATCATAAATTCATAAAGCAATAATGACTATTCATTTTATCGTTCATTATATGTTGGAAAATATAATGTTATGTTATCTCATCCGAAGTAGTGGTTAGCTTTTGCTGCCAGGTACGCCGATATTACTGCGAATGTTACCTCACAATATAGTAATATTGTAATAAGGAAGGAGATAAAATGAAGACTTCTTTACGAGATACTTTTTACACACATCACATCTTTATTTTTTCAATATTTATGATCCCATAAATACACGATCTTTTCCGATCCAAAATAAATATTTGTTTAACCACGAGGGAGAGTTGCTTGGTAATATATCTGGTACTCCTGGCAGATAAAAACCCTTAGAGCTCACGGTTAGATCGTGTACCATCAAGATGTCGCAATAGTCGAGGAGTCGATGACACGATCCTGCCACTCCTCGTGGCACCCGGTGGGCAGCCTCACGTTTTGTTGTGACCGCGACGGCCTTGCGGACGGTCGCGCGCGTTTCGCTCCGCGGGGGTATCCGGCTTCATCGCGATTTTCGCGTCGGGAAAGGCGACGCACGCGCTCGCCGGCGACGCATGCCGTCGCGTCGCGTCGCGTCGCGTCGCGCGTGCTTCTACGTCGAAAAACTGATAGTCGCGCGTAAACGTTGCCGCGGCGCGTTGACGGAGCTTTCGGAGCTTCAACGTCACGCGGAGTTTCTCGGAGCACTTTGCCGGAGTCACGCCCGCACCTGTCGAAAGCGCACGTTTGTGCTCATTCGATCGTCGAAGCCGGTTGCGGACACGTCGTTATCAATTTGAGTGGTGTGACGTAAAATAGGCGAGACGTGGACGTAACGTGACTGTTTGCGTCCGCGATAGAAAGAGAGTAGTAAATATTATCATAAACTTGACAAGTGCGATATGAATGTTTCTTGATATTTCGGTTGAATTCTGATCCGTTGGTGCTGAAAAATGATATTGATAATTTTACGGAATCAATTATATACAGTAGAATATTGGCTCTTTTCGAGAAATCTCGCATTACAATCTGATTTGGATCTTTTGATATGAATTTTATCGATCAGAATTTCGGAGAAAACAGATGATTGAAGTGATCACGTTTCGAACAAGTTTTATTTTTACTTGCCCAACTGTATGAAGAATCACATGTGATCATTATACGTGAGGTATATACGCAGCACGTCCTACGTATACCTCGATAACTTTTTCTACATTGAAAATTTTTTCATTTTCCAATTTTCTTATTACAAACGAACGATACACGCAACAAACATGAAAGTCTGTATTCTTCCTTCTGTACAATTTCTACATTCTAAATTTTATTCCCAGGATTTATGGATGATGATATATCTAATATCGCATGTTTCATATTACTGAATATAGCTGTTAAATTCGAATCTGATTTTTTAAATATGTAAAACATATTCAAAGCTAATATAAAATAAGAGTTAAATAAATATATTCAACTTCCATGGAATTAAAGAAATGAATTTATTAATAAAAATGTGTTCAGAATACAGATTAAAGTTTTGTTTATTGAGTGAACATTATTTTGAGATAAGTAGACGATATAATCAGATATGATTTTCATTGATATATCTTCAATTTTGGCATCAAAAGAGTATTGCTCTTTTATTTTGCAATGGAGATAAATTCTGGAGAAAAGTTCGACGAGAAAAGCGCATGGGAAATCTTGGGAATTGTGTTCGTTGACCCGATAGTTGAGATGTAGACGATCGTCTTGATCAAGAGTACCGAGTGAAACTAATGTCATTTGCGCGCGAAATTGAGATAAACATCAAATTCTCGTACGAAGTTTTTTTTCTGGAAATTATTGAATTGCTCTTTTGCGAAATAAAATCAATGACGCAACTGCAACTAATAGTTCTGTTACGTCTGTTATTTTTTTTTAGAGAAATATTTTTTATTTTATGTATATGTAAAAATAATTTAATGTGACATCGAGAAGAGATAGAAAAAGTTATCGGGTATACGATTGAAATAAATGGAACTGCGACGCGCTAAAGGAGAAAAAGGTCTCATTGCCCTATATCTCGAAAATACCGCAAACCAATTATAGAGTTGTAACTGTACGAGACAGCCGTTCATATTATAGAATTGACGAAGCCAGCACATTACTTTTATCATAAACTGAACTGATCACAAACTATGTTATACGGTACGATTGTCGAATGAAGAAGAGGACATGATTTCCGGATATTGAAGTGCGACGCTCAATTGTTTCCGTTACAAGACAATAATACGTAACGCAGTGCGTAGAAAGCGAATCGAGTCCGCAATAAAGAGAAGAGATCCAATTTGCGTAATTGCGCAGTCTCTAGAAATGAATTCCTGCTCAAATACGGACTAGAAGTACATTATATACATTGTAAGTAAAGTGAATAAAGCGTCTAGTACGATTTCCGGCTCAGCACAACGACTGAACTTCTTCGAGCGTGAATCATTGTTGCTTTAGGCAATCGCAATAGTGATATGAGCTATCACCGCTTTTGAAATACAACATTTAGGATGTAACGAATTTGTATCGTAGCTTTTTCAATTTATTTTTTTTAGTAGAGAGACAGAATGAGAGAGAGAAAGAGACATAACTTTTTTATCTATCTTGTGCGAAGGAAAAGCCTGTGATTTTTTTTCATGATAAGTATATTAATGGAAAATCTAACTGTGTCGAGACATGAAAGCGTATAAATTAACACGATCTTTAAAAGAAATGCCTGCCTCTATTATTTCTGACACTTTATTAATGGGGTCATACCTCTCGTCGACGGTCGTTATTGTTTTTTTTTTCGTGTTGAAAACGGACAACAAGATTGGTCTTGGCATATTTCAGGAGCTCAAAATGTTATAGAACACTTCACCGTTTTTCAAATTTTTATTTTCTTTAAATATTATTTTTTGAATATCAGTTTGTTATCTTAATGTCGAGATAATAATTCTTTTTATCTATTCTCTTTGTTTCTAGATTTCTCTCGAAGAGAAATAGAAAATCTGTGATCACAAATTAACATATATATAAGATAAAGTTCAGCAATAATTAAAAAGTTGAATTTCGAAAGTTAGTTGTCAACAAAAAAACGCATTGCATTGTGGAACTCAATTTTATTGAATTGCTTTGAATGATTTTACACGGTGATATCGAGAAAGAATATAACTGGATGGTTATTCAATGGTTATCCCATGATTCTGGGATATTTTGTGTAAAATTGTCTTTAAGAAATCGACCACAGAACAATTATACCTTCTATTGTAATAATTTAATACTTCACTACTAATGCCATATAATATTGGAGAGAATTCTGCGTGTAATAAGCTCTTTAAAATCAGGCCGCTCTACCTTTGAACGTTTAAAGCGAAAAAGCTTTTCTGGAATAAGCATGATTGAATGAATGACAGCATAGAGAAATTTGAAAAAAAAAAAAGTATCGAAAATCTTTTCTGCATATTTCCAGTGTTAAAGAGCGCGAAAAAGTTTTGGCAATTTCTATTAATTTATGAAATTTTATATAATTCTGCTTTTAAATGTAGAAGTATCATAAAGTATTTTTTATTTTCATTTTAATGAAAGTAAATTGGAAATTTCTGAAAGGAAATTGGAAAGAGAAAATCTTGATATAATCGTCTCTTCTCTATGTCGCAATATATCTATTCACGCGCACGTTATATTATATTGCGTTCTTACGTTATTTATGCGTGTAATGTGATCAGTAGTGATATTATTTTTATCCTTTTGCAAATATTTCTCAACGTTATGCCGTAGGAGTTATCTGCATTTCTTATCGCATCGTAACTCTAGATAAATGGGGAGGAAGTTTCTTTGAACAAAGTTTCGTATTTCTTTCTACTTTGCCTGGTGAGAGTCATGACTCTTTTTTTTTCCTAGTAATCTTCCTTCTGCTGTTCCACAGCTAGTAATGGCACAAGGACTCTGCTTTATAGCGGCACGCAGTGTCATCGCGGCCACGATAATCTGTGAGCTGAACGCATGAATTATCTGTGATAGCGTGCGCCGCAGTGCGCATTTTGAATTCTCGCATTTTCTCCTTTTATCAACAATTGCTTCGTATCCAGCGGCTGTGTTGCGACGTATATGTCGTGGAAAATTGGCGTGATTGTCGAATGCATCATTGTGAAAATGCGAATGTCGATTTTGTTTCGCTGATAAATTAAAATTCGCTTTGATGCCGAACGAGGTATATGTCAACTCTCGTTAAATTTATTCTATTCATAATTAATGAAGTTTATAATTGGCACACTAGTTAGACAGATTTACAATGAGAATTGTTTAATTTGCATTACACATACTGCCAATATATGGTGTACGGAAAGAACGATTTTGCTGAAATTCAACTAGATATATAATAAATCTGAAAATAATTTTCTTGATCCATCAAAATAATTACATAGGAAGCATGATGAGCAATGCTGTAAGAAGTTTTGACATTCTAGCAATCAGTTTAAGCGTCTTACATAATTATTTTGATGGTCCAACAAAATTATTTTCAGATCTGTAATTAGCTAAATTTTTAGATATTTCAGCAAAACCATCTTTTTCGTGTACGCAATAGAACATGTAGGCGAGCGAAAATTCTTAAATTCTTACATAAATAACAATTTTTTAAAATAAAAGAAAGGCTCCAACGAATAGAATTCAATTTATAAAAATATGTATAAAGGAGGCTACGGAGGCAGGCAAGATTTTAATGCTAAATGCAATATTTACATTACTATATAATACTGATATTTATTAAACATAAAAATAAAAATATCTGACGTATGTTTCGACCTTTTTACAAAGTCATTCTCAGTGTAATTAAAAAAATTTTTTGACAGATCATCCTGGTTTATTATTACACAAGTAATCTGTAACAATAAACCAGGACAATCATCCACCGAAAAAATTTTTATAAATGTTAACGAATCATGTGGGAACCATCTATATTCAATTAGATTACTTTTTAATTTTATGACTAATAAATTGCTAAATTAAAGGAATAGAGTGGAAAGAAACATACAATTTAGATGTTACATCCCAATGGAATTAATGTCATTATAATTTCGATCTACGCTGCGAAATTTAGTAATCACTATGTCCATGACAACTAATTGCGGCGAAATTAAGATGTCATAATTTTTTTGGATAATGGAAATTTTGGAATGTAAGCTGGTTTAATCAATTTTATTATGCTGAGAATGACCTGTTGTAAAAGGTCGAAACGTCAGATTTTATTTTTATTTTTATATTTAATAAATATCGCCAGTATTATATGGTAATGTAAATGTTGTTTGTATTAACATCTTGCCCGGCTCTCTAGCCTTTATATATATTTTTATAACAATTTTTCTTCTTATTTTCTAAACATACGATTTAATGCACTATCATGTCGTGTATATCCAGGTCATCGATTCGATCTGTAAAATCGATTGCGATTCACACCTTCACTGATATCATATATATCTTCGCTCCATCCATCTTTTAAGAAAGAAGTATTTCTCAAACAGCTTTATTGTTGCTCGTGAAAAATATATAAAGGTCAACAAAACCAAATGACCGTTTTCGCGCGACGAACGATCTGTAATTCTCATTTTCCTGATTGTTTTCTGAACCTACGAAAGAGCCATTTATAAGTTTAGAGCAAAATTGGAATCCGATCAGAGAAGTATCTTAATTGGCATAACTTTTCTCAGAAAAGAGAATTGCCTGTGGTGAATAAACTTGCAGTTGTTTGAATTTCAACAAGTTTAGGTTCGAAAAGTTTCAGCTTAAAGTTTCAGTTAATTATTCTGGAAAAAAACGATGAATGTGTTTGTGTAACGTGATTTGTTAAGTGTGACCGCTCTATTGTGTTTCATAAAAAAAGACTATTTATTTAACATGATATAAATTAAATTTGTAATGTCACTGAATTTTGTGATAATCATACTACTGAAAAATTTAATATATTAGAATATCGCATAAATATCGTTGAAATAAATATAGCAGCTGAATACATTTGTATTGAAATTACAATTGTATTGAAATTATATTTAATTATCTATAAATTAATATCAGAGATAATAGAGACCTAATAGAGATTCTAATCTTATAATGAGAATTTTATTCTCTATGTGTAACATGATGCAATTTTGTTTTATATATATAAAGTATATATTATATGGAAAATGAGAACGCATGAGATAGTCGTAATTTTTGATACATTTTGATAAAACAATGATTGTTTAATAATTGAATGAAGAACATAATCTCTTTTGTTTTCTTTGATAAATTCAGAATTTTCATCGTGCATTTTATAATTACATTTTTATAATTGCATCATGTATTTTATAATCTACTCGCGTTTCCTTCACGCATAGATTGCTTTGTTTTTGATCTTTTCCTCTTAGCTTACAAAGCAAATATCGAGCTTTCACGTCGCTTCAGTTTCGGTCGTGATAAAACGGGCACGTTCGCCTGTCGCGAGATAAACACACCATGCATTATTTTGTAGAGTTAAAGATAGTTCGCCTATTTTCTAGCTATTTTTTGCATAGTGAATTATGTGCCGACACTCGCGGATTACTCGTGAAAAATATCGTAGTGCATTGCGTGATGCCATACCATTGAATTTTCGTGGCGCCGATTACGTTATTCTGAACAAATATACTACCCTAGACGTAGCGATATATAATTTTCCGATACTCGCGATTCGATTTTGTCACACAATTCGAATTTCCGAAACTTTATGATGGATTTATGTTAATTGTTTTTTCTTTTGCAGCGTTTCTCACGAATATTACAGAGACATGTAGAAGTATAGGAACAAATACAATCAAGACCTTATTTAAACAATTTTTTAAAAACAAATCAGAACAACTGTTTGGCTTGAAGCACTTCTCTCGAAGTGACAGAACATTTGATTTTGTGTATTTCACATTACGTCAACAAGTAATTTTACATATTGTATTATTTTATCTATATTTTTGCTGTATTTGAATAATAAGCTTGTACAGAAAACATATCACTTTCTTATTTAAAAAGTGACTAAAAAATTAAATTTCCCGGAAAAGAAGAAACATTATTTTTAACTTGACAGAAAATTACCTAGTGATTAATCAAATAATATCAGCGAAAAGAATATATTCTTAACATGGTCAAATATCATTTTTATCATTTTCATTTCATAATTCTTAAAAAGTTTCGTTATGACAATTATTTTTCTTTTTAAATCAACTCCTTTTTAAGTTGCATCAATTTGAACTATTTTTTTGAAGTCAATTCATTTTTGATTGGTAATTTACTTAATTCATTTGTGATAATAAAATGTAATACTTTTACTAAATTTTAAATTGTATTACTTTTGAAGGGAACGATATTGTTTTCATTTATTTCTAAGAATTAAAACTGAATTAACGATAAAGAGAGAACTATTCATCATATACTAGAAAACAATCCGATTTTTACTCTATTGCACGGTTTTCTTGCGTGCTAATACTGTTCAATTTAGATGCGAGGGTCAAGACTTAAGTTGAGAAATCCATTATGTTCTAACGAGATTGCTCCGCTGTCCGATATTGCTCTCAACAACTTGTTACTAAATATATGCCTTGGAAGTGCTTCCTTTAAAGTATTCAGGAATGAAATAGTGCAAACAATCGTAAACAGCTAAAAGCATTTTGAATCAAAATGAGATTATAAAATTACGCAATGAGTTAGGTATATCCAGCAATGTAAAAACATCGCGTGTCTATTATTACATAGCATTACTGCAAAGCGTGGAAATATGTGACGCTAGGATTTGCGCAAGGTTGACATGCGACTGTTGAAACCTTGGAATATCTTTGTTTTTTTTCACTTTTATGATTTTGTTGGTCATCGAATTATTCTAACAACGTGCATTATTTATTCTAACGTGAATGCAAAAAAAATTGATCAATAATCGCATATTGTATATGAGAATTTCTTTAAACGTACACATTTTTATAAATATTTTGTAATAAAAAAGAAATTGTAATACGATTCAAATATTATCGGAAAATAAACCATATATAATTTGTTGTACAATTTATCAAAATATTTTAACAGATATTTATGGAAATTGCATTGAAATAATTGTTAATACTAAACGAATTTTTGGGTGTACCTATCTTTTATTTTTTCGAATTTATTTTGTTTTATAGGAAGGGAAAATTTTACAGGATGTCATATTGATTATTTCTAAATACGTAGCAGTAATATTTTTTTTTTAAAGAAAAATTCATTACTGACAATTATTAATAGAGATGATATATTTATCTGCAACGTTTTACAATATCGTTCTTTAATTTTGAATAATTTTGTCAATTATAAAATCGTTTAAAGAATCATTAATTTGAAATACCACGCATTAACATCGATATTAAGCAAGTTAAAAGGTTTTTATTAATGCCAAGCTGCCAAGAAAGTTGTCCATCGATAAAAAGTTTTCATCATCGGATGGTTGAGTGCAACAATTTGATTTTTTTTTATTGTAAGAATGATTGTACACGTTAATTACTTTCTGCATGAATTATCTGTATAATATTGTTCTTTTCTAACTATGTTGCGTTCATACAATAATTGCTGCGGAATCGATGATGGTTTTACGTGCCCCATTTAAATCTTGTTTCTTTTATGTGAATCCATACGTTTTTCTTATTCTCTTTTATGGATACTTTGTCTGTATTTTGAATTTCCAGTCACGAGGCGATATGAATTTTGCAAAGAATCCTCTGAATGGACGTACGTAGAAAAAATAGATTTGCAATTCTGTCACGTAAAATAAATTTGAAATAAAATTCTATAATATTTAGAATTTGTAATGCTGAGTTAATGTTATATAATCTATATCTGTTTATTATTTTTTTATTATAAGATTTATTTAAAAATTATAAAATCTTTATAAAATGAAAAAAAATACCTAAGAAAAGTTTTTCTAACAAAAAATCTGTTTAATTCCTCATTTTCAATTAATTATTTTCATTCTAATTTGTAGATGTATATTGTGTAGTATTCTATGTTTTTTTTTTCATATCTTGTCATACCATTCAGTTTAATAACCGCAGTTTCCGTAGGTAAGAGTCGTTTAAACTGTTACAACTGTCGTTGTGCATGCAACATCTTAATGTAATTTTCCTTGTATTCGCGACAGATACAGATCATTAAGATACATATAGAGGTTCTATGTAGCTGTTCTTCGCTTAAGAGGTTCAATATGCAATTAGATATTTGCACATCTTTGACTGCAGTTACGCCGGATAATGCAATTATAGGCAATTAATTCGTTTTAATTTCCATTCAAAACAACTTTTCGTATGGCTTTCAATCAACTAATTTATATGTACGCATTGAAAATGTTTACGTTACTTGATATCTTTAGATCTTTAGTGAATCATGCATCGTTTATTTTCAAACGTTGAAAATAGACTTAACGCTCAGCACGTGCCTATAATAAAGGGTACCTGTAATTCAAGCTCACAGCAATGATGTATTCATTATTTCGTTTCAACATGATTGCGAAAATAATTATCACAATTGGCATTCGAAATATCAGCAACGGTAGCAATTTGTATGGATCTGCTGTAAAACATACACGGTGTATTCATCCGTCTGCTGTAAAACATACACGGTGTATTCATCCGTCGATATAATTCGAAATAATTTACCATCAGCGTGTCATATCATCATTTGCTAGTTAACAGGAATGTACAATTACAGCGCAATTTGTGAAATAATCTTTATTTTAATATGAAACAATTTATATTTTATATATATGATTTTATATATAAGATTTTTTCTGCCAAATGAAGTTCTTTTACTCTTTAAATATGCCTAGAATTGTAATATACGTTTTGTCATGTTGAACAATATGTCCGTAATATCTACTTGGATATACAATATATTGTATGAAGCTTTTAAGCTTTGTACATATATATTGTTTGCGAAAGAAAGACAGAGTTTAATTTGTTGCGTCCTATTTACTGGGAATATACGTAGTGAATAACAATATATTATAGCAAGCAAGAAGGATAATGAATTGACTTTAATCGATTATCGAAATAATAATCTTAATTAAGAACAGTCATTTTATTTAAAAATTCAAGGTATATTATTTTAACTTTTTTATTATCACAAGTATTACATACGATAATTAAAATACTCCAAACTATTTGAATGCTGCAAAATTTAAAAAATTTATCAATTGAAAATTTTAAAATTGAGAATTTTTAAATACTGATAATTAAACATTATGGAATTTTAAATATAAAAGCATGTATAATTCTTTAAAAAATGAGAAAATAAAATATTTTACTTTCTAATATATTATATGCAAGCAAGGTTTGCTTGCATATAATAAAAGCAATTATTGCTCTGTAACAAAATTTGCTTGCTGCATATTTGCAATTTTATCGATATTGTGAATTTAATTCTTTAAATACGCGATTCTCATGCGGTCGTGTTCTTTGACAAAGCTATTATATCGTTGATATCTGCAATGAATAATGACGGCTTACAATATATTAATTGCTAAGTATTACTCAACTATCATATGCAATGAGGTATGCAATTGCTAGTTTCAATGGAGAATTTGAATTGTAATAGATAACAATGCGAGATGAAGTATGTTTGTTTTATTTTACAAATTGCATCGTACATAAAAAAAATTGCATTGTACATAATGAACAATTAATATAATAACAAAATTACATTATTAAATAGTTGAAGTATTAATATATGTAATATATATGTGCCTTTAGTATCGTATAAATTTCATTTACATCAATAATTATTAATTAATCGATTTATTGTTAAACAGAACTATTCATGTCGTTTGCCAACGAAGATTATAACATTTTATAGTTATAACAAATTATATTAGGCGATTACAGATAATTACATTTTGAATAGCTCATTGGGATTACATAAATATATAATACATTCTTATAATTAGAGTTAAATCTATTCTCATGTGTTACGAATGTGTCACATTTATTTTTTCATGAAGACGTATTTTCTCTTTATGTTCTTCTTAATATTTATAGATAAATGAAAAGGTCGACACGATTGTCATTGGATTCCCTTTTTTTTTAGGGAATTGGAAATGGTATCACTGTGGTTCAATTGTTTGATTTCCCGAGGGGATATGTCTTTTTTTGCGAATTTTTTGCAAACAGCAGTTTTGTGATGATGATGGGTAAAACGAGTGATTTAAAAGTTCAATCTCTCATTTTTTTTATGACATTGAAACTGAAAAAAGTCAGAAAGATATATATACATAAAATTAGAGAGAAGAGCAATAATTTAAGATAGGATGGAGACATTAATCCATATTTTAAATGTTCTTAATTTTTCTGTATTTTTTGAGAGAGTGGAATAATATTTCTTCAACAGGATTCTCAAGTCCTTGTTTTTAGAACGTAGAATTTAATGCTGTATAAGCAGAAAGTAGCGCGTTAGTTTCTATCGCAAACACTAGAGTGTTAGCTTTAATCATCAACCTTCTAAAATGTCAAATAAGTACATTTACCTGTGAACACTATCGTATAACTAACTTGTGTTGTGTAATTAAGTTACAACAGTACTTTTAACCAGAATGTGGTGTTAACTGCTTTGCGATGTTCGAGTTCGCTCCGGGCTAATAGTCATGCATCGTTGAAATGATTAAACGAGACGGAAAATATTACGTTTGTAATGTAATGACCATACGAGATGTCTGCTACCGATTTGCAAAACGAATTTCTTTTTCTCTTTTCTGACAATAAGACAGCGGCAGCAGCAAAGAGCATATCGAATGACGAGATTATTTTATTCTGTCTATTCATAGGCTGTGTTTCTTTTTCAAGGGAAAATCGCATCAGTGATTCAGCGTTGTTTTCATGATTCAGCAAGTATTTGTATCCAGTGGCATATAAACAAGCGATACCTGATTGTAGTTAGGTTAAGTCTATTTAATTAACTTAAATTAATTTATGGTATATACTATATGTTTGTTTGATAAAATATCAGTTTTTGATATAAAGATTATGAGAAAGATTATATAAAAGGGAAAAACGGTACACAAAGATAATTTATGAAAGCAAATTATAATGTATTATAAGATTGCAACGTTATTAGATATTTTGCGTGTATAATGTGATAGATAAAATAAAAATTTGTTCTTGATAATTAAAATCAAGTTACAAAATTATATTTGTGATAAAATTAAGAGTAAAGAGAATATTTTACAAAAATTCAGCACATATTCAATGTTCTTTCGCAAGCAAGAAATATACAAGATTATCCTTTTAAATAATCGGAATATACGTACATGCGAGTTTTAGTAAAGCTGTTCTCAGTGTTATTGTTTAAATGCTTTGCTTACCAACCACAGATGAATCTGAAACTATATTAATGAGCTTACTCCCTCCTATCTATCTCTTAAACAATCTCAACTAATCACGCACGGCTCGCTATGTTTAATATCTCATCTCAAACGTTCTATAAGCCCTCTATACATAATGCTATACAATTTTCCAGCAAAATGCCAAAGTCACGAATGGCGATTGTCATTAAGCGCTTCATTCACGTGCTCCGTGTAGGAACTTTATCGTTAACTCTGTTGAATACGTTCGACCTTACGTGCGCACGTTACAATACAGGCTCTCAGTTTGCGCTCACGTACAGGTAGGAATGATGCGGCATTCGCCTTTGTTGTTGATTCATTGGTATGCACCTTGTCACAGGCTTGGGAGATCCGAGGAGTTCGTATCGCGTTTGTAACAGTGTTCTAGTACGATAAGTAACTGCAGCTCAATCAGTTACATAATTAATGTTATTAACGTTTATTCAAAGTTGTAATGTACTCTTTCGAGAGAATCGAGTGTGACTATTTGTCTTCCGAACAATGGGAGTACTAAGGAAGCTGTTAAAGCGATACGCAAATAATTTAAATCATCCGTTTGATAATACTGTTTGATAACTGATTTTGAATTGTAATTCTGTTTTCCATGAATCTACTGCATTCGTGATATTCGTGTTTATGTATGTATGTAAATCGTCGCGATTGCACCATCGAGGCGATTGCCATAGGCAAAACTTTGATGGACTCTTGCAAGCTTCAGCGAGCACTTTTGCCATACGGAGAGAGTTGTATCACGGATAAACTTCTATTTTGGAGATACATTGGAGATCGATGTTCTCTCGATGATGAACAATGTTCAAATAAGTCGCTTATTGAAGGGATATCTCTTCCATCTTTTATTGAAAGTCGTTTAATAATTGCTAGATCAATTGTGATGGTAATGCGCATTGCTTGATTAGTCAACTCAAAGAAATATATCATTCATAACTTTCATTAATTTTTAAAAATTCTTGATGCTTAGAATTCAATGCATTCAAAATCATTATCGATCGATGGTTCTGTTACCGTGCGAATCATTCGTAATCAAGTAAAACGATCTGGAGTTGACTGTGACAAAGGGTTTGTCACATGCGCCCAATAATACGAGCTCTTAGTTGTTACACACGAAAACAAAGCAGGATTATAGCCTTTGTAATAATGTCCGATAAGTCCTTTCTATGTCACACCAAGATTATTGCAGCGTATATGTTGCTGTGAGTAGTTTTATTTGATTTAAAATTTATTTAAATTTTATTGAAATTATTTGAATAAATCGATCTCTGACCGGCATTTAAAACGATTTTTAATTTATATATCTCGTAACTTCGCTTCCGACTATTTTGTGTGTGAAAGAGAAGCATGCATGGTTTATTATTGTTTCATTAATTGAAGGACCAGCGTAGGATTCTTTTTTCTCAGCCACTTCTTCTGATCAATCTAAGACAAATATTTTTTTTGTTTCACAAGGCAGAGCGCTAGTTACTACAAGTAAGCTCCTGTCGACTAATTTTATTGATGAGTGACAATATATTTGATCAACAATTTTAATTGTATTTTATCCTACAAAAAATAGTTTTGATTTTTTCTCATTGCATGTGATAAATTTTCATGTTTATAAAACATTTCGTGAATTATAAAAGAAAGAGTATTCTGTATTTCTCCTGTTATATTTTCTTCCTATTGTTTTCTGTGTTACGGATTCTTAATTCCCTTATTGATTCGCTTAGAGAAGATATCCTTTTTGTGAGACTAATAATTTCAAGCAATATAATACGTTCCATCATGATTTTTTAACAGGATATTCGTTATCTGGTCGATGCGCGACCTAACTATTGCCGGCTCTGAAATGAACCATCGACCGATTAGACGATGATTAGGCTCAGCTCGTTGCATCCAGTTGAAAGGTTACGCGAGTTATATTGGATTTGATTATAGAGAATTGGGTCGAAGATGGGACTGAATCACATAAAAGATGTTATAGGCGTAGGCAACATTTTCTTCAGACTGTGAACTAAGAATCGATGTGTGATAGAAAACTTTATTTTTTCTTGTCTATTAGTTTTTTCGTCATTAAAAATGAATTCGATCATCTTTTCTTCGTGTTTTCTATTTCGAGTTCTTTGTAAACTTATATGAAAAAGGACCAATTTTTTTCACGTAGGGTTTCTTTGTGTTTACAATGCTTCTGCTATTGTCAGTTATTCTCCAATCGCAACAAGTCGAAGAGAGAATCCGTTGGAATAAATACGAAGCCCTTTCGATGTACTTTCTATCTTTGTGATTGTTATAATGTTTCACCCGATATTATTGAGAAGAAATCTTTTCTTGTATGAAGTTTTTATAAGATAACAAAAATATTTCTTCTTTTGCCGATTTTTTCTCTCATTATCCATTTCTTTTAGATAGAATATTGAAGACCGTATTTCTCGGTAATTATAGAGAGTGCTCCTTTAATCAAACCTCCAATACGTCGAATGCTCATGTGTGCAGACTGGTATTGATTCGAATTGACATGACGTGATCCTATGAGATAACAGCTAAAGACAAAGCGATCAGTATCGCCATACAATGTACATATATATGTGTATATTTTTATTCGTATGCGTGTTAGACTGTAACTATATTATTATATTCTTCTTATTTTTTTCATTTTTAAAAGAATCTTATTAAAATTTTATTCAAATAGTTATTTATAATAGAAGTTGTTCTCTAGATTCGAATATATTGTAAATAGATATAATTCGTTTTTTCTTTGTATTCTTAGTTTTAATATCTTTATACTTGTCATCTGTGTATTAATAGGAAAGAAATTTTTAATTATAAATTTTAAATTATATGACTCACAAAATTATAAGCGAAAAAAAAAAATTCAAAAAGTTGAATAGAGTTCTAAAATCATGAATCTGCAAGATATATCACGTAGAGTAAGTGGTCCAACAATGAACCATGTAAATTTCAGAGGCTTGTATTTCTCTCAATTATTGAGTTGAAAACCTGAGTTGTGGTATA
>Ga0157363_1002591_pt1 | contig 16028 bp, 9 predicted proteins | sample AttsexASBM1_FD_111477 | JGI IMG/M metagenome (GOLD analysis project Ga0157363, IMG submission 111477) | Fungus gardens microbial communities from leaf cutter ant in Ribeirão Preto, State of São Paulo, Brazil - Atta sexdens ASBM1 | ecosystem: Host-associated > Fungi > Mycelium > Unclassified ...
ACCAGAATGTACTCGTAATATGAAGAACAAATAAACCATCTTTTTCCTAAACGTAAAGCAAACAGAGTAGCGACGCGCTGTCGACAAGTATCTACATGATTTGATATCCGATAAAAAAAATGAGGTATATATATATATATATATATATATATATATATATATATATAGGCGACTATCACGTAATTGAAAAGTCTGATATTTTATATACTTATAAGATTAAATTGTTAACTAAAATAATACAATAGTAATTCTTCTCAAATAATTTGTCCTATGAAGTTGAAAATTGGAAAATAATGTTTTTAATTCGAGATGAATACTTTATAAAAATCCGAAATCTAAACAAAAATAGTTATAAATCCATTCTGTAAGTAACCGAAGGATATTTTTCTGTAAAAGTACTTATACATCCTTCTTTCATAATACATGTTCTCGACTTTACGAACTCGGTCGACCTTTGCTCACTCTTTTTTACTAAAGTCCGAAGATTTCTTGCTCTTCGCATTTTTTCTTTCCTCCCTTTTTCTCTTTTTTTATCAGTCGTTTTTTGGTGTCTAGCTCTTTCGCACACCATACCATTTTACGAATCGGTAAATAATTTATGAACCACGTTCTCCGCTTCGATTTCACGGCGCGACGCACGCGAAGAAAAATTCGGTCCAAGCTGCTGTCGCAGGCGGATTAGTTCTTCCTTTTTCTTTTCGACGAAATGTGTGCCGCTTTCATGAGGTTGCTCACTCTTCTTCCGTAGGAAATCGAGAATTTTTGAACCGCTCGATTAGATCGATCGATTTAGTGCGAACCACTTGATCAATGGTTACACTAAATCTTTACATGATCAGTTATTATTATCATTCTGTTTTTTAATGAACCAATCAAAATAAAAGAGATTAAATGATCTCTCTCTCTCTCTCTCTCTCTCTCACACGCGCGCATACACACGCACACGCAACACGCGCGCGCGCGCGCGACCATCTCTAATGATTACAAAACAAATTCATAAAACATATAATATTGTTGCATCCAACGTTTACAAGAACAAAGCACTCACGCGCACTCGCGCACTTGCGAGAAATACATTGAAAAGAATAATAATAATTGTATTCCCATACAGTAAGAATCCAAATTATATTACAAGGACAGCCTAAAGATATCGTCTGTATTGTCTATAGGATATCAATATGATATATTCGGAATATTTCTACTATGTGAGTTGTAATGAGAAAGAAGATATAAGAGCCAGGTGTAAATATCCATACACAACTTAAGTCCAAGCGGAAATCGAAACATCATTTATCTTGATTGATCTTATTCCAGTATTAATTTTCTTTGATCAGCTGTTCTCATATCAAGATGAGACTCGAAATAACGAAAGGATGCAATAATATACATATTTATATATGCTAATAATGCGCATATTTTTGTATATAAAAAAATACTTGCTGTATTACCGTGTACTCTTTATTTATTATTTATTTTCGACAAACAGATTTTTCGAACAACACGAGTGTCATATGAGCGTGCGCACATTATAAAATCTTCAAAATTATTGATAGAGTTAGTAAAACATTGTAGTCATAATATACAGTTATATAGGTAATCTTTTGAAGACGTTGAAAACTTGTGAAATACTGATAAGTAGTATTATATGTCATGGAACGAACATAAAGTTGTCGATGTAAGAACTCTTAGTGATTTCATACTCTTACTTGGATATTTATATGTCATAAATTCGATTTATGTATATTCTTTTAACGAGAACATTAAGTCTCGTATAGTAACACTGCATTTTCAACGATGTTTTCAATAATCTTTTAGTACGTTCTTTTGTTAGTTATATTTTATCGATATTAATAATTTCATCAACCTTTTCATAATTTTCATAAATGTAATCAAAGTATTACCGTAATCTGCAGTTATACATCAGGAAAGTCATCGTCGAACTGACAATGAATCAATGAACCATAGTTGCTACTGCTGTTGCTTTGTGCTAGGTTGAGGATGCACCTAATGGCGTTTATACGTGAGCTGAGAAAATTCATTAGGCGCGTTATGAAAACGTCGGCAACTACTTCCGATTGTGATGTTTTCAGTTTTCTTTTCTCTTTATTTTTCTTCTGTTCCTTCCCTTCTTTAGTTCAGTCTTTATTTTCTTTATCTTTTTCATACAATATATGTGAGAGAAAAGGTTTAAACCAAACTCTCTCGAATTAAATTTAAATATAGTTTTTAGTAATTACGAATGTAATGAGAGTATGAAAACTTTTCTACGGTTATATCTAGTAAAAAAATTGTTGCGAAAGAAACTTAGTAGTAATCTCTTTATTATTTTTAGATAATTTCTAACATAGCATCTTAAAAATATTCTAATAGGTTTTCAGGAAGTAATTATCTCAATATTATTTTCACTATATAGAGTATTACGTTGAAATTGATTGGAATTTGACTAAATTTGCTATTTTTTGTTTATTTTTTTACTTTCACCTATGAATTTTTTAGATATTAAAGTAATTAAAACTCAATTTAGAGTTAAACAAATTTTTATTTTTCTGCTTACATCGTAAAAGATATAAAAAAAAAATAAGTAGCACATGTTGGACTCGCTTAATTGTACTGCCTTAAATGCGTTAACGAAAGTAGAATAAAATGAATAAATAAAGATAGATTTTAAATGGCCATTTTATTAAACTTTATAAATATATTAAATGGTTGACAGTCACTTTGAGGAAGCAGTATCAAAAGACAGGAAACCATAACGTGGAGCTATCCTTATGGCAGATGCGGTTTAGCGCTGTTAAGTACGCTCTTTCTAAGAAGACTGGAGCTGTGAGAAGTAGGTACGCGCCGCAAGTTGTGGAGCTAAGTTTATAGTTTAACGTAGCGACGCAGGGAGTTTCTTGAAGAGAGAATGTTCATTCGAGACAAGAGTCTGGGAGTATACCATTTCAAGAAAGTCTGTATGAAGCATACTATTCTGCTACGAGACATATGTGTGCACGTCATGCACGTGTGTGTTATAATACGCGCTTTAGTACATATTCCTTAATACTAGAGTATCCTATAAAAAAAATTATAGCTAATAATAGCCGTTCGCTGTTAATAGCTTCCTTTCTCCACTTAAATCACTTATGTCTAGTTATGAATAATATTACATCTCTCTCTTCAGTTCTTAATCTTTTGTCAGAAGCATAGTGATCTCTTCTGCATATCTATATAGTATGCGCTTCTTTATAGTTTTATGCAGATATATGAACCCTAGTTTAACGTCAGTTTCAAACGGTTTATTAGGAGGACTTTCATGATAAGATACTTTTAATGATTTGCCATTACTTTCAGAGGTTACATTACATACAAATGTGAAAAAATAACAAGCGTGATAAATAATTTTTGCAGAATCTTATTTTATTTTTTAATTTTGAAATATAGGGAAAAAGGAAACCGATAGAAAAATGTTCTATTGTTTAATTTTGTGTAGCATCAAAAGCGTGAAACAATTAAATATAAAGAAAACAATTAATTTGTAAAAATATTTAGATTGTTAATATTAAAGATTGTTTTAATTTATTAAATTAAGATAAGAAAAAGGACCTGTTAATATTTTTATATATATTTGATATTTATATACCTCATGCATATCTTTTTTGTTATCTTGATTGTGTTCAGTTTCGCGCATTTATGTGTCGTTTGTTTTATTTTATTGAATAAATATTCACTTCCCCGAAGTTGTTGCATTTACAGTATGTTCTGCGAGGAGAGTGTATTGAATGTAAATGTAAATAGAGTTGAGGGAAGTTTGTGTGCACTGCTCTTTCATACATATCTATCGTATTATTCAATAATTTAAATATTTCTTTTAATTTTTTTGTATGTGCTATTTATATTATAAAACAAGAATTCATTTTTTTTTAAATAACCGAACCTCATATTACCTCTATCTAAGCTTTGTATTTTTTCTAGTATTTTGCTAAATATTTTGCTAAGTTTAAAATTAAAATCTGACCATTAAATTCAAAAAAGGAAACATTTCTAAATATTAAAAAAATTTAAGGCATTTTAAATATTTACATAGGTGCAATGAAGATTTTAATTAGCTATGAAATATTACATTACGACTACGAGGTTCTGCATTTTACTTTATTGAATAAGAGAACAAATAAACTGTACAAGAAACTGATGAAATTGAGTTAAACGAATAGCCTGCACGATTCACTAATCCTAACTACTGAGTTCACTATTATAATTACCCACAAACAGCGAGTAGTATTATTAGAGACTAAGTCATAGTCTGGTTATCTTATTTTTTCGTCTGTGATTCAAAAATATATCTATTGTGTCGATTTTATTAAAAAATAATCATATGAAGAAAGAGAAGAAGGAGTATAAGATATCATTCAAAGAAGAAGATGAAAATCAAAATTCTATTCAACGAGGTTCTATCCATAGAATGTCCCTTTATGTTTTCTTTTCTATTTTCTTGAATTTTTCTCTCATTCAAGAGTACGAAAAGACGATGATAGAGCTGACACAATAATCATTACTGGTTAGTCAAGTTTCTATTGTATAAAAGGAAGAATTCGAATATAGGGTTTCGAATATAAGGATGTGATTGTTCAGAGCATTTGCAAATATGCGCTCATAGCTCGTTCGTCAAATGATGTGATTTGACAAATTAACAAATTCGAAAATCAGCCACATTAGCTGCTGCTATATTCATTATCCATTTGATTGAGAATTGTTCTCGTTGGCATTGTTACCATTGATTTCCGCTTGCGTTACATATTAGCATAACACGTTGCGCCGTTATTTCGTAAATGTGAATTATATAATGCGTTTTGTGTGAGATAAGTTTGAAGATATAATACCGCATCAAACCAAGATAAATGAAGTATAATTATGATGATCTCGTAGCGATTTATGAATCGTTAATTTCAATAAATCTGACATCGTTTATCATTTAGTAAATAATTAAGTAAGAGATAAGTATCATTAATTATGTTTGGGTCTATATGAAATAGAAACAAGCTTAGTTGATAAAATGAGAGTTGCATGGAAAGGAAAACAGATTGCGCTTGAATAAAACAACATCATGTTCGCAACTGATTGTATTAAAAGACGTAAACCCACAGTGTGGATGATGGATTAATATTGCGACCCGTTATAACAGGTATAGATTAGAGAGGCTAATCTTGTCAAACACGTTTACGTATTAATTATAATATCTTACTTTCGTTGTTTTATTGATTTAAATTCGCCATAATAAATTATTTTTGTGAGTTTATGAAATAATTGATGAAAAAGTAGTAGTAGATAAAAAATAATTCTTAAAATAATATTAGTCAACGAAGTTGATTTGGTAACATTAATAAAATGTATAGTTTGTGCTTTCTGTTTTTCGTATCAGATATTCAAAAAGTCGTAATATGTTATTTTTGTAGAGTCAAAATCTTATTTTTTGACAATCTAAATATATTCTTTTACCACATTGCGGCATGATATCTGGCAAATCCTACGTACGAACAAGCCATAAAGACCTATGCACAATCCTCAGAAACAGAAATATATAAAACTTGTCCCTCACAAAAATCCACAATTTTCTCTACTTAACATCAAGAATCTATCCAACAAAGACCTGTCTCAAGACACTATATCTGCGCTTGCCAAAGACCCTTCGCAGTGGCAGGAAGGCTAGAAAGATCCCAAAGGAAAAGATTATCAACCAAATAGAGTTAACCGTCTATCGACTCCCAGAACAAGCAGATAATATCCGCAGATAGGTAACCAATATCCTTTCCAAAGCCAAACCCCCTCCATCAAACATCACTAGACAGGAGCGATGATCCTCCAAGACCTGAACAGGGACACAGACATTATCGTACTTCCAGCCGACAAAGGCAACACGACAATAGTCACATCAAATTATAAGAAAAAGATAAAGAACCTTCTCTCGGACAAAGCATACAAAAAGCTTGACAAAGATCCAACTAATACAATCGCGCAGAACATTAAGATCCTAATGGAAAAAAGTAATATTCCCAGTAAAATCAAATCAACATTAAAATCTACATATCCTCTTCCACCAAGACTATACGGATTATCAAAAGTACACAAACCAAACATCCCACTCAGACTGATTGTTAGCGCCATACACTCCCCGACATACAACTTATCCCTTCCTAGCACAAACATTATAACTCCTCACTAGAAAATCCGAATCACACATAACTAACTCAACAGACTTTATACAAAAGATTCGAAAAATCCAACTATGTCCCACACCTGCTTGTAAGTTTCGACATAGAATCTTTTTTCACACAAATCCCAATAAAAGACACATTAAATATAATAAAGGCCTTACAAGTCCCTTCCCGCTAATAGAGCACTGCTTAACAATCACTTCTCCTATAACAACCAATTTTATGAACAAACTTCAGGAGCGGCAATGGGTTCTCCTATTTCTCCTGTAATCCTCCAACATCTTCATGGAGCATTTTGAGAAAGAGGCCCTCAGAAAAACACTCACACAGAAAAAAACCAGAAATTTGGTTATGTAGACGACACATTCGTGATATGGAGACACGGCAGAACCGAACTCCGTAATTTTTCTCAATTCCTTATTTTCCTCAACAATTAACATCCAAATATCCACTTTACTATAGACATAGAGGAAAACGGAAAACTCCCTTTTCTAATTGTTTTTGTCTCTAATAAAGCTGACGGTATCTTAGGTCAATCAAGGCCATCAAGTGTCACAGAAAACCAACACACAGATAGATACCTACATGTCGAGTCACACCACCACCCAGCAAAAACAGTCTGCAATCAATTTACTTGTATATAGAGCTTTCACCATCTTTGACAAAGAACATCTACAGACAGAACTCAATCACTTAAAAAGCCTTACAAAAAAACGGACAAAAAAGACATAATCAAAACAATCAAACATGCAAATAAGACAACGGTCTCTGATATACAATCAGACGAGAGGATTCTATCCATTTTCTCATATGTCAAAATAACAACAGATCGGATTGGCAGGATATTAAACACAATATCCGAACTATCTTTAAATCACCCAAAAAGATAGAACAAATCTTAAGAAATCCTAAAAATCAAAGAAATCCTCCACTCAGCTCCAGGAGTGTACAAAATATCTTGTTCCTGTGGGCAAGTATACATTGGAGAAACTGGGAGAATCTATGGATAAAAGAACATCAATGATGTCAGGTTAAAATACGTCACATAATCAGCACTATCAGAACACAATATCGAAATAGGACATCAACTACTGTTTGACAAAACAACCACAATAGCCAATATTACATCATACTTTTCAAAAAAGTATAAGGGAGCCATAGAGATACAAAAACAATCTAAATAAATAAAGATAATGATTACAAAATATGGAGAACTATTCTCCCGATTAATGAGAACTAACTGATTTCCCCCACCCCTCCTCTCATCCTCCACTCACAATTCTCTTCTTTCCCTCCACCACTCCAACAAGTAGCATAAATACAAAAAGAGGAACGATCCGGAGGAATAACTCGATATCAAGCTGCTCCTCGCCCTGATGAACTGCAAGGTTCACGAAACGTTGGCATTCAAAGAATGGATTTGGACACAGAAGAAACTCGCGAAACGCATAATCTTTATAGAAAGATCCCATGGAAGTCTCAAGAATATAAATGATTATATATTACAATTTAAATAATATTGTATTTAAAAACGTGAAAAAAACGTAAATAAAATGATGAGAATGATATAAATCTTTATTTACAACAAAATTATATAGTAGTACATGTTACTTTAACATCAGGCATAACAGATTATAGTATGAGACATGATAAAATTGCAAATAAAAAAATAATTCCTTTAACTTTATTTAATAATGTGATTTTTTATGGAAAGAATTGTTCCGATTTCATAAAGTGCAAGATTTATAAATTGCAAAAATGTTATTAAATATTATTCAAAAGGTAAAACTAAAATAGTTCTGTTTGTATTCTGTGTAATCTTGGAGAGCTATATCATTCTTAGTGTTCCAAATACAAATCTGCAAGATATATTCTGTGTTGCAGTATTGTGTTTATTCTCTGAAAGCAGTATTCACGAACGAAATATTTCTCACTTTTACATATGCCGAGCAGCAATATTGTGCAGCAATATTGTGTGAAGTTTTATTAATTTTTTGATGCATAGGATTTTATACTTTAGTAAATTGTGTAATTATAACGGTGTTAGTTTCTATTTATCTTTGTCGCATTGAAGTTCTTCAGCGTTTAAGTAGTATAAACGCGCGCGTGAAAACATTCAAAATTGTGCTTAAACATTTTGATGGTTTAGAAACGGATGGCATGTATTACTGCATTAATTTTGCATTATCACCATCTTGAATTACGAGGTGCTTTGGGTACCACAAATATATTCAAATTTCCAACGACCTGAAGTAAATGTCAGTTCATCTAAAATGCTACATTTCCATCACTATGTAACAGAATCGTTGCATGAAATTGGAGCTCATAATTCCGCCAACGATCTCTCTCTCTCTCTCTCTCTCTCTCTGTCTCTATTTATCTATTTAAGCTGCATGTTAATTTTCACTACTTACTTCAGTGTTGTTCGTTCACATTTTGATTATGTAAATTTAGCCGCTGGCGTCGAATCGTAATATAGCAGATACCACAAAAAGATGATTTTTTTTCAAAATATTATTTATACTATCATATATGTATATATAAATATATGTATGTATATACATATATGAATAATATATGCACATACGAATAACATAAAAGATGTTATATTTCATATTTTATTTGCGATATGTAAAAATTTTGAATGTTTGCTTTCATTTCATAATTATACAAACATGTATAAACTTGACAAGAAGATCTATAAATCCGAATCCATCGACAGGATCGTATTTCCGTCGGGATTATCTACTCACAGTGTCGTGAAACTGACACCTCCGATTCAGCGCACGCGCCAGCTAAATTATGCACTAATTACTCAACGTGTGCATTCCTGTGTCGCTCATCGATCTCCGCAGTGCAGGCTGATTGTGCGAACTTTACGCCGTTAAAATTACGTTGGGACGCACCACACTGCCGCGAAACAGGAAATACAGGTCAATTTCATGAAGACATGCTTTTATGCAAATGAAAATTTCACATTTTAGTGTAGTGTTGCTTTGTTTTACTTTAATGTTTCTCGATAAATTAATTCCGCTATAAAGTGTAATGTTTCATTTTGATATTGCAGTTTATTTCTACAAATTGACAAACTTTAAATATTAGAAATAATAATAATTAGAAGAAATAATAATAATTATATCTATTGAAAATTTAATTTCGAATATATTGTAAAAATAAAATCATTTTACTTATGGATGAGAAATATGTATTATTATATGTTATTATCTATGCGGAGATGATAACGTATAATAATAAATATATATTTCAACGCAATCTTTTTATATTTTATATTTTATATTTTTATAATAATAAAATGATATAAAAATGATATTTTATATTATTTAAGCAGATTTTAGTTATAGAAATCAAATTGTTTACTTCATGTACTGCATTGCAATGTAATTGTGTTTTATAAAATATTATAGTATTTTATAAAACACAATTAAAATATTTTATAAAACTTTCAAAGAAAGAAATAGTATTTTTTATATACTATCACATAATACTATCTTTTATCATAATACTGTCTAATATATTGCACCACAAATTATTAATTATTAATAATAAAACGAAAAGTTTAATGTTCTAAATTATTGTATAGTATAATTATGTGAAATATGAAATAATGTAATGCTATATCTTATCCGAAATAATAATAAGATTTCTTGGAATACTTCGTCTACTGTCTATATTTGAGAATTACATTGTAACATATTGTTAGTGTGTATTAATGGCTAACTAGATAACTCTGTACGAAGTTCTACGAAACTTTCAACGATCTATTTCAGTTTGATTCTACTCAACGCATGAGAAGTATTATTCTCATATAGTTAAAATGAATGCCTGAATGGAAATAAATAACTAAATCTCGATATAGCATTAAAATATTATATAATATTATGCCATAAGACAATTTTATTTGAATTTATCATGTTAATCTTGAACCCTCGTTTTATAAGTTATATTTACATAAATACTTTATTATTTTGAATAATATAACCCGTTTATTAATCAAATACTGTTAAATGATTAGTAATGCTATTGTAATGCTATTATGACGCTATTACTTATGCCGTATTTCATCTTGCCAATTAGTTTAAGTCGTGCAAGAAGTTTATCTTGTTACGTCGATCAGATGAAGTTTACATTTTGGAATTACATTATAATGCAGTACGCATGTAATGTAGACGTGAGGGCACGTAAACTTTCGGCAATTTTCCGCTGAAGTTCCAAGAGTCTGTTATAATTCTATTCGGTCGCTGCATATGGAATGTTATTACACGTACCCCTGATAACATCGAAAGGTATCTATCTTACCCTTCGCCAACTTCGTGAGAGTTACTATAGGCCGACCAACAAAGTTTTGTCGCGCGTATGTAAGTGCATGCATTAGACGTACCGAAAGCGGAGGATTTCCGAAAGCTACGAGTATTTCCAAAGACTTATTGTTTAGTCTTTACATAAGTGCTTCAAAGTATATTTCAATATATAAGCTTATGCTTCAAGATCTTCGTGTCATTTAAGTTTATAATTTCTTCTCTAAGATTAATAATACATAAAAAAGAAAATAGAAAAGAAATATTATTATAAAAGAGAGAAAAATTATTAAAAGATATATTATGTTAACTCGTAGTAACGTACATATAATATAAATTAATTAATGGATATTTTTTTATATATGAATTTAAAAACTTGAAATATTTTCTTGTCTTGTCAAAAAATTTTTATTTGATATGTGATTAATTAATAAACTTTGATTAACTTTATCATTTACATTAGTCGAATACAATTGCGCAGATATAAATATAAATTTCGAATATTATAAATTTGAGAAAGAGAGATTGTAACTGTATATAAATTATAATGTACGTGACATTATTTATTTCCTTTACGATTCGACCAATGTATCCGGAATAATGTCATTAATATCCACTATAAATATTTGTTATGATTTATATGTATAATCAACTCTCTCTCCAATTCTCTGCATATCAAAATATAATAAAATATAAAATGTAATAATATAATATACAACTTCTTTGAGCTAAATATTTATAAGTTTTTTTAAATCAATTTGTGAATAATATTTATAATTTATATTTTGATTATATCACTGCAAGTTAATATATACTTTTTATTAATTTTCTTTTAATCTTTACTCTTGATATGATATTAAGATTTCAAAATATATTAATTAGTGATCAGGATAAATTAAATAGAAATAGACTGCATAATAGAGATTTCACTGAAATGTATGCCAAATTTGCCAAAATTTATGTTGTCATGTAAACTTTAATGACGATGTTTGCATAAGAAGCCAGTGTTTTTGACGATTGGAAAATTCTCTTGTTCCCTGAATCTTTCGGTCAAACATTAAAGTTTATCGCAAGCTTTTCTCTGAAGCTATCGGATCAAAATGAAAGTCTTTTATAAATGTGTCAAATTGTATCGATTATTCTCGAACTCAGCATCTCAGAAGAACTGGCAAAGGATAAATAAATACTAAAATAAAAGTTCTTTTCCTTTGTTATTTCCTTTATAATAATATAATAGTATATTCTATTTTGATGTGCATAATCTCTGAAATCAAACATGCAGGTAGATTTACAGAAATAAGGATCAGTGGTATCGAATATCCATAGAGAAACTAGATCTCAATAGACCATAGCTGCGTAGATCAAAGGATATGTTAACCACAGTCTGTGAAACCAAGAATTTCCGGAATCAGAAAGCTCTGCCACAAACAATCCATGGAATCAGGCGTTTCTGGGGCCAAGATGGCCTCAAAGTAATGGATTCCAGAATCTGCGCGCTCAAGAATCTCTGGAACTAAAAATCCGTGAAACCAAGGATTTAAGAAGCGAAGGATTTGCGGAATCGAAAATTTATGGAAGCATAAGTCCATGATTTGGAAAGAAGGCTCTGAGAAACCAAGAATTCTTTAAATCGATGGAATAAGGGACCCTTGCACGCTGACATGACACTGTCTGCAACCATTCTCGGGTGCTCTTAATTCGTCATAGCTGGGTGGTATAGATTTCAACGGGTTCCGAGCTGTTAAAAGCAATTGCCTCGTAAACGTTAGCGCTCCCGTGAGCATTCTGGCGGCTTGACTCGGAGGTATCTGGAAGTACCTACTCGCATATCCGTACGGAATGTATACAGACGCATGCGGCTGTATATATATTTACACATAGCCACCAGCGTTTCCTCTCCCGATTGCAGCATCCATTCCAAAGGTAATCAGGTTACCGGAAGGAAGCGGGCAATGCCTTCATGTCCCGCCAGATACTTTTGACTCTAACTGCGATATACTGTGCGAATCGCCATTATTAATGGCACTGTTTAGAACATTGTATCACTAAACAATTTAGCTAATTGTCAAAGGGCATAATAAATGACTTCGTTTCTTGTGATAAATGCATTATGTATTGTTTAAAATGAAATTATAAATTAATAACAATAATGATAATAATTGACAATTTTGTCAAAACAAAAATTTTAAAATATATACTATAGGGAGAGAGAGAGAGTGATATAATTTTTGAAAATTAATTGCTTACGTCTACGAACAATTTAGTATATGAAAAGTGTCATGACAATCCAGTTCGTACATTCAACTTTTTCAAAGAAAAGTACATTTTAAAGTTTAGGACTCTATCACTTTAGGGCTCTTTCTCACTGAACTTATGTTTTATCGGCGCATCCTTTTTTGTCTCTCCGAGACGCTTCCGGCGTACTTTATTTCCCGTGGGTGACCCGTTCCACCCGCTAGTACACTTCTCAAAGACTCTTAATACAACGTGACGAGATTATCCAATTTTCTTTCAAGAACGGACTAACGAAATAAAACAGTACCGAGTGACTTGATTCGTAACGCGCACGATGTCCTATCACGCGTGGCCGATCTCGCGTCTGTTGTAAAAGATCTTCTAGAAATGTCTTTTCTAACTGCAGTCTCGCGAGATTTCTAAAATAGTCTAAGGTGGAAGTGAAATGGGTGTTCTTTCTCGATCTTTAGCGAAACAGATTCCAGTTTGTTTAATTTCAAGTTTGCGCACGGATCGAAACGACTCTGCTGACATTACAGAGACGTTAAAATTTCCGTCGTTTATAAGGAACATTAGAAACCAACTTAAAAAACAGTCTAAAGGAAAGAACACACATATTTAGTTCTACTGCGGTCGTGGCGGCTTAAAGGGTTAGACTGTTAGCGAAACTTTACTCTCTTAATGTCGAAAGAAGAAACAAAGAAAGCAAACCGAGAAATGAAATGGTCCTCTGCGGTTCTTGAAGACAAGCTAGATAAGTTTGTTGGACTTGATGCCAAGCTTATTGTATCTATTGAGGATTTGTCACGCGGAAAATACTACACTTATAATAATTATTGAAAGATAAAAAATATTCTCAAGCATAAATGAAAAGAAGAATTTAGTTATATAAATTTAGGGATTTATTTATTTTGATGTATTTATATTTATTTCACAAACTACAATTTTTGTTACACAGTAAATTTTATAATATGGTAATATAATATAATAATAAAAGTATTTAGAAAAATTAATACATATAAAGTTGACATGAATAGAAAAAAAAATAAATTTATTAATAAAAATTAATAAAAATATAGAATAAAGAGAACAAATTTTTGCATGATAATCCAAAATTATTATTGCCATTAATAGTATTTAAAATATACACCGTACCATTACCAAAAAAAGTGGTTTCTCCTTTCGTGAATATAAATATAGGTATTCGCAAAGCTCACCATGTTGCGTATTTTTCGTTCGCAGATTATAATCGAATTGTGTTGGGAATATCGCGCCATCGAACTCGGTCAAAGAGAGGCGGATTTACAGCGGCGTAAATCCAGGATGGAGGAAACGAGCAGATGGGAGAGGCGAGGGTATCGGGCGACTTTAAAACTCGGGATATTGATTCGTGGGGCTGTACGTCGTGTAAACGCATCTCGCTTCCGAATCTCTGACATGTTTTGCCGGTTGCTCGCACGCTCTCTCGATACTGTCAACGTGCGAATCTCCCGACGCTGCCTTTGTCTCTTCCGCACTTTTGGAATTTATCGGTTCCGACCGAACACGCGTGTAGACACGCGTGCGCTTTCGATCCGTACAATGCGACCCATCGTTTCGACAGTGTCTGTCGAATCGTAGTTCGATGCCATCGATGAGTTGTTGTGTTTAACGTTTGCATTTGGTTGCTTTTACATGCCTACGGCATAGCGTAGTCCAGATATAAACTGAAGCTTCCGTTGATAAGTAAATAGCGGAAAATGTACGTACCGCATGCAAGTCGTTTATGAATAAGCTATTGAGACATACATGAAAGTTGGCTTTACACGCTGGATACCTGTCAAAACGTTGAACGTGACGAGTTATAGTATTTCGGATATGCATGTTTCTTCTGTTATATGCTATACACACGCAGCGACATTTTCAACTGATTAAAATAAAAACTTCTTAACTAACATGGAAGTTTTAACAACTTGTGATTCAGAATCGAAAGTTCCGATTTACATTTTCAGAATTATTATTCTTACTTTTAAATAAGTTTTTCTCTTTGTTAGTTATACAGTATTTTAATTTTTTTTTTAACGTAACATCTGGATATTCTACGATTATTTCTTTTTTTAAAAAGTTTTTGTCATATGATATTGAAATTAATCATATCTTTATATTTTTTTGTAAAAAGAAATTGGATTGATCAGTATAATTGTAAATTTTGCTTAACTTTAGTTTAAAAAAATATATATATTTTAATTAAAATATGAAATGAAACGTATGAAAAGCTTACGACACTGTTGATTATATTGCTTCTAACATTCATATATATGTTACTTTGTTGAAAAAAAAAGAGAAAAAGGGAAAGGAAAGGAGAGGAAAAAGATATATGTATGTAAATACATATATGTAAAAATATGAAAAAGAATTTTTTCTTGGTGAAGAAGATTGGAAATGCATGGACTGTGTGTTAGCAATCTTCTTGAAAACCAGTGAGCGTTAGAACGAGGTAGTCACGTAAATGGAAAGTGAGTTCGACGAAAAAAGATGGGCGCGATGGATGTCGGCATCGTAAGAGGAAAATATCTTGCGGCTCTCCGCAAGATTTTTCTCCGAGAGGTACCTTTCTTGAGATATCTTGGTCCGTACTCACATCAGATAGAAGCAGACGGCGACGAAAGTTTGGCAAGGTTTCGAGAGCTTGCTCGCGGCGATGTGGAAGAGCCTTAATGGATTGTATCGTAGCACGTATTCACGGAGTTTTAGATTAGAGAACTCTGAATTCAGATAGAAAAGACAGTAGATAGTTCAATAGATAAACTCAAGATAATTCTGTGATTCCGTTGAAATTGATCGGCAACACATCATCTAATTAATTAAATTTTTTGAATTTTTTTGGTCTTATAATATAATATGGAATAATATAATATGGAATCTTTTAAATTAGAGATTAAGATTGAAGAAAATTATTTTATAGTAATGATTTTAATTTTTGTAATATTCAGTATGAGTTTAATTGTTCAGCCACTTAAATCCTTTATAATGATTTTTTAAATCATTAAATTATTAAAAAATTATTACCAAATTATACCTTTATACTCGTACTTGTAAAGTTATACCTACAAGTTTCTGCAAAAGTTATATCTCTTCTAAATCATATTTTTGTTATAATAATTTAAGCCAAATATTGCTTAGGTCAAAATATAAAAAAGCATACATGTAATTAATTATTATTAAAAATGTTAAATTTTATCAATGAACATTTTATTATAAAACATAACATCATTAATGCTGCTGCAGCTTTGGTTAATAAAGTATA
>Ga0157363_1002592_pt1 | contig 16026 bp, 9 predicted proteins | sample AttsexASBM1_FD_111477 | JGI IMG/M metagenome (GOLD analysis project Ga0157363, IMG submission 111477) | Fungus gardens microbial communities from leaf cutter ant in Ribeirão Preto, State of São Paulo, Brazil - Atta sexdens ASBM1 | ecosystem: Host-associated > Fungi > Mycelium > Unclassified ...
CGTTCTTTCTGTGAATGCTCGTGAATATTGCAAATGTCAAGTGGAACTTATTCCTTGTGACACTTTTCTGTGGATCGCTGTGTATCTTGAAATGAGGTGAAAATGACAAAAGAGCAAATTTACTAAAATATTTATAATTTTATAATTTTATTACATTTAGTAACACTTTCTCACTTTTGTAATTTTCATCTCATTTTAAAATACCAATCGATCATCTGATCCCGCTGTTATTAGACGTTCTTATTGAAACTTATGTTAGGATCCAGCGAACTATGAGTTTTCGTACGAGGTCCAGGACGCGGCGGCAGGTCTAGACTTTGGGCATCGCGAAATGAGGAAGGACATGGAGGCCACGGGAACCTATCATGTGCTGCTGCCAGATGGTAGGACCCAGTTTGTCGATTATATCGCCGATCAGAACGGGTATCGGCCGATGATACGATACGAAGGAACCGCCACTTATCCCGCTCCAGGACCGGCGCAAGAGGGCTACAAATATAAATAGAGCCCTGACTCTTTTTTGCAATTAAATACCGATCTTTTTTTAGCGCATTAAAAGGATCGATTATTATATATTCTTGAACAGGGATCGGCGTTTTTTTCTGTAAACATTTTCTATAAAGAACCAAAGAATATCTTGGGCTTTGCGAGTCAAGAAGCGAAATCAAAGGTTATGTAGATATTTGTACTAAGGAAGAAAACAAATATCCATGACTTTTTTATTAACGAGATTCAATATATAATGATAATAATAATAACTTCAGCCGACCTCTGCTCTTAAGTCTGGTTCCATCAATATAAGTTTAATTTATTTAATCTCAATTCAGTTCACTCTTTATCTTTTTGTAATTCTAAAATTTAGATAAATTCTAAGATAAAGACTAATTCTAAGTATTAGAGTAGATAATTCTAATACTTGTAATTCTAAGAATTAGAGTAGATAAAGAGTAAAGTTAATCCTACATTGGTGGAATCGGGTTTAAAGATATACGATAAACATGATCGAGATTCATTCACAATGGACAAGTCGAATTAGTAATATTAGAAAAAACAAATACTGTTATACACACTCGAGTAATATAAGAGGACTTTTTGTTCAAGAAGATCAAAATAATACAAGCGAAACGTTCGCCGTGACTGTGACAACGATCTTATCTGTAATGTGTAATAAATAATTTGACAAAGAAATGTAATAAAACCTCTCTCCCTTTGTTCTCTTTGTTCTCTTTGATGTCTGATATTCTGCAAACGTTTCGCTGTAAGCAACCACGATTCTAAATCTCAATAGATTTCACAGAATTATTATATATAAAAAGTCAATCCAAATTCCAATCTGAATTGAAACACTGGATGCACAGAGACTTGAAGAGAATTGAGAATGTCCCACGTAAAATAAAATAAAATAGCTTTGTAGCTCCAAAAATAAATCATATATATAGTTCATTTATAAATTTATATGTATGTATATTTAATTTATTTATTGGAGAAAACCACAATATTATTTTGATTTAAATTCGTTCTACGTTTTTCTTGTTGTTAGAATATTACATACACGGGATGTTCAATCGAAACTCATTCAGGCAATTTACACAAAAAAACATACATATTGTATACGCAAATACAATTATCTGTTTCAAATATTTCAAAAGTTTATATATCCGCAAATCTATCAAGCATCAAATTTATTCAAAACCTATTCTAAATTCTATACATTTTAATTAAGATTATTAAATTAAAACATATTTAATTTATTTATTATATAAAGCCATTTCTTTGATCAATTTTATAATATTCCTTAAAAGAACATCTTGTTTTAAGTATCAATGTTTTTCTAAAATTTGTAATAAGGATATTTTATAAAGATCATTCATCAAGAAAATATTTTTTGTTAAAGATAATCGTTACTTAAAAGAAAGAATTGACATCAAAAATTATTAAATTACTATATATTATATTATATTATTATACTATTCTCTACTTCGTGTTCATGATTATATTTCAAGACTAAAAAAGATTTCGGCGCGCGATTTGCAGAATTAAATATGTATATAAAATCACTCTAAAATATTTATAAGCATCTAAAATCCGTTTTGACCAAAAATAAGTTTATGTTTTAATTTAAAAAAAAAAAAAGAAAACTAATTCTTAAAAACAGAACATCGTCCTTAGGCATCGAAATAATGATAATATAAAGGAGAATGCAGAATCTAGCCGATAAATTAGTGCATTGTTAATTATAAGTTATCTAATAATCGCGAACAGTAATTCCAATATGTAATTAAGATCGGCAAATTGATATATGCCGCGGAGAAAATTCCGCCATTTGTAACACCGTGATCGAAAATCGCGCGTGAGTGCGCCACCTCGGTATCAATCCCAGTCGAAGTTTCCAGAATGCTCGAACATGCTCCGCGGCTTGCACGCCAATTCGGTCAGCGTCAGATAATCAGATTCGTTTCATGGCAGTCTAGACTGGCGATTCGCGAGCGAATCAGTATTATTAATCGACATTGTTGACTCTGACAGCGGGTTCTGTCGTCGTCTCACGATAAACCACCGCGCGAAGCAACACCTCGTAAGCGCAAACGGAACACTTGCATTTTACGAGCGAGCCGTCCCGAAAAACGCGGCCCGACATTAAACTCGGAACGCTTGCTAACCGCAGTTCGTAGGACGACTCGTAAGTAAGTAATGCCGAAAAAAATCACAATGGATCTCTTCATTAACGGATGTTCATCGACGCTGATGGTCATCTCGTTACCGTTTAAAACATAGGTTATGTTACGCAGGCGAGTTCCAGTTGCTGTTCTGGAAAACTGAATTTTCTAGAAGGTTAGCTCGGTGATCTCGATTTATCTCCAACGGCTTTGCGAATTGGAAATTGCCTTGAGCTCCAATTCCAGTGTGCTTGACTCGGAACGTTATTGTTAAATTCCCGATAACCACTTGGAAGTATGGCAAAATGGGGCGAAGGCGACCCACGTTGGATTGTGGAAGAGAGACCTGATGCAACTAATGTTAATAACTGGCATTGGTATGTTGCTCCATAATCATATTAGTCGAAATATCTTTAAGTCAACTATTCGATTCTAATAATGTATATCAGCATTTGATTGTTTCTCAAAGTGTGGTTTTTTTCTTTACACTTTTTAATGTATTAAAATTATTCTGTAGGACAGAGAAGAATGCCTGTGCATGGTCACAAGAAAAGTTGAAAGAACTTTTTATAAATTTCAAAATTGAGGGAGAAGGAGGTTGGTAACATGCATTTATAAATTGGAAATTTGGAAAGAATATGTAGAATGTCTCTTTAATTGCCACAGGCAAATATCTTGAAAAATATGATATGAAAAAATATTTCAGATAGAAGGATTTCGAGGGATACGTTATGTTTTAGTTATGTTATTGGTTTTTTTAATTAATATGATTCTTCTAATTCTGCATATAAAAATATTAAGGTAGAGATATCAAATGAAAAAAAACTGGAGAATGGATAATTTTTCAAATGAGCAATTGATTAATTTCAATATTCTGTTCACAAAAGTATTAAGGCACAATTATCAAAAAATCAAATATTAATAGATATTAATAAAGACATTAACGTTAATATGTGTATCAGAATACAGTATAAAATATCTCATTAACTTGCTTTTTGATATCTCTATCTTAATACTTTTATATGCAGAAAAATTAGTGGAATAATATGTAAAATAATTATATAATTTCATATAAAAAAGTAAAGGTAATCTTCATGTTTTTAGCTCTTTCACCTAAAAAAAGCGACGTGATCAAAATGTTTTTTTTTGAAACCGTTCTGCTTTCATCTAAAACATTTTATCATATCTTATGAAAATGGAACACTATACTATGTCCTGAAATTATAATATTTTTAAACTTTATCCATAAATCTTATTTCAATTTGTAGTATTATGTAAAATAACAGAAATGGAAAAATGTGAAGGTGAGGCGGTAGCAAATAATAGAAAAGGGAAACTTATTTTCTTTTATGAATGGAATATTGTTCTTAAATGGATATCAGATGGAAACTCCAGTAAAGATATTGAGGGTAAAATTAATATTCCTAATCTCTCTGAAGAAAATGATATTAGTGAAGTAGATGTAAGTATTTTTCATTGAATTATATAATTATTAAATTAGGCAATCTGGTTCAAACTATTATTTGTTTCATTTTAATGTTGGTTTCTCGATCAGTAATCAGTTTTCCTTTGATATTTAGTATACTACTAAATTGCTATGCCAGAATTTAAATAGACACATGTCTTGTAATTTATAGATTGAAGTTACATTAAAAGATAGTACAGATGAAGGGGAGAAAGTTAAACAATTCTTACATACTAAGGGTAAAGATGCAATAAGAGAAAAATTAAAGAAATATGTATCTTCTCTAAAAGAAGGTAAGTTAATTTATTAACTTGTGATGTAAATTGCTCATATTTAAAAAAAAATATAACATTTGTAATCCATCTTTTTTTATTTGCAGAGTTTACGAAAGGAATGATACTTCCTAAAAAAGATAACGATAAAGAAAAGGAAAATATTTCTAATATAACATCTGGTTTTAATATTAAAGTATGTATAATATATTTATAATATAAAGTAGTAAAATAATTAATAATGTATTTCCTCTCAAGATGCAAATGAATGCTGCAGTGACGCCAACGAACAATAATAAAACAGCAAACTGTAAAATCTCAACTACTACAATTAAGCAAAATGTAAAATTTCAATGCAGAGCGGATGAATTTTACAACGTCCTCTCTTCGATCGAGGTAATAATTTTACCAAATTATTGTCTCAATATAGACGGTATTAATGTAAACTAAGCCACTAGCCAACTTATAACAGAATTTTTAATTTTCACAGATGGTACAAGCATTTACGAAGAACCCGGTAAAGCTAGAGCCGAAGAAAAATGGTCAATTTGAACTATTCGGTGGCAATATTCACGGCGAATTCATAGAGATCACTCCAACGAAAATTATCCAAAAATGGCGTTGTAAACAGTGGCCGTCCGGACACTTCAGCGATGTTACGATCGATATCTGTGAAAAGAATGATCATACTGAAGTCAATTTAACACAGAGCGGTGTTCCAGTGAGGTAAACTTGAGAACAATGACTTTCTGTTAAAATTTAATGGTATTATTGACAATAAAATCATCATGCGGAAACGTTGTGATTTTCAGCGAGGAGCTCTCTACGAAGGAGAATTGGGATAGGTATTACTGGGATGCTATAAAACGAACCTTCGGCTTCGGATACTTCATGTGATCTAAATTCACTCTAATGGATATTTATTTATTGCTAAGTAGAACAATCGTACAGATTGCGTGGATTTATACGCAGTCGCGCGAGCGCTTGACTTCTGCGGGAGCATAGATGAAGTCTATGGTGCGATGGGAAGGAAGCGTATACTATACAGGTTTACTCTGTTCTCTCTTCGTATATTTGGTACCGCCTTGTGTAAAACTATAAATTAATATCACTACGCGCTCGTTACATTGCCGCGCGACATTGCAAGTGACTTGTATGTCTCTACCTATTAGATGTGTCTGTCTAATAAATCATGAGATAAAGATCAATGAGATTTCAATCTGTTCTTTCCATATGAGAATGACCAATATATCAAGCCTTTATTCCTTCAAATCATAATGATGTAATTTCAAGTCAATTATCAAATAAATATTTTGCAATTGCTGTAAACTTTGCATATATCTCTTTAATTGAAAAAGAGTTGGTAAAATAATCAGTCTTCTCATGAAAAGAACGGACATTTTTTTATACATAATAAAAAGTGATGATCATTTTTCATTGTTTGAATACTAACATCACATTATATATTCGACTAATAAATCAAATTTTGAACGCGGTCGCGCTCACGTTCATGTAAACAAGTTGCAACGCCTTTAAAATCCTAAAACTGTACCCGGTGCACCGAAATGTTCTCCTTTTCGCACGAGGACAAGACCAATGTCCTCAGCAGTTAGGGAGACGGGAGCGGCATGAATGGGCAGATCCAGAGAATACGAAATGCGCGCGCCTTCGAAAATCAAAATCAATGTAGTCGTTCGCACCAGTCCTGTTCGCTCGCTCGCTCGCTTGCTTCCTCGCGGATTGCCCACGCCCTTAGTGCGCCTCGCGGTGCCAACGCGAATGTTATCAGAGTACAGCGCCGTTTGTCGTTTCCCTCTCTCTGTTTCTCATGCGTTTCCCATCTCCGTTGCTCATAATTGCACAAGCGCATATCGAGATGCACATATACACGCACACCAACTTGTCCCTCTTTTTCCGAGCCTTCCCCTTCCTATATTTCTAATCTTGCTCTTTCCCTCTTTCCAGTCTCTCTTCCAAATAACCTTTTCCTCGTTCTTCTAGTCACTTCCCTCTTCGCTTTCTCTCTTCCTCATCTCGAGCTTCTCTCCCTCGCTCGCACCCCCTTGACCAAGTCAGTCGAATAAATTGAGAGAGAGAGAGAGAGGAGGGGGGGAGAAAGCGGGGGTTAAATTACCTTCCTCGTCCAGAAGCGCTCTCTCTACCACAAGCATTACCACCACTATCATCACCACTACCATCACAGTCAGTCTTTACTCTGATCCCGCGCCAGCACCGATCACGACTTACGCGTGGAGCATTCCTCCGTGTTGAACGCTCCTCTTACGCGCGCCCTCTCTCTCTCTCTCTCCCCCCCCCTTCCCTCCCTCTCTCCTCTTTCACCCTTCTCATCTCACCCCACAAACGAAATCTCTCTCACTCGACCGCATCCTCGCGTTCGCCTATCCGTCTCGCCACCCCTATCCGACTCTCCTCTTTCTCTACCTCGTTCGTAGCAACTAGCACACGTTCGGTTGCGTCCCGCCCTGAGCGATGTCGGGGCCGCGTTAAACCATGCATGTAATCACGCGTCAGTCGGTCGGCGACAGTCTAACGGGGGCACCACGCGCACCGACGACGACGTCGCCGTCGATCGCACGAGTCTCGTAACGCGCGCGAGCGACAGTCGCAGTAGAGTCGAGTATACCGATTGGTACAGGAAGGAGAAGAAGGCAGCAGCAAGCACCGTTATCGTCGTCATCGTCGTCGTCGTCGTCGTCGTCGTCGTTGTCATCGTCATCGGCGTGATGACCACAGTCCCGACCCGGTGCTCGTCCTCGCATCCCATCGTACCCCATCGTCGGTGATACAGGGGTATGTCGCGCGCGCGCCGATTTCATCACACGACAGACATGTGAGTGCGAGAGCGCCTTCTCTCATCCCCGCCCTCCGCCGCCTACCTTTTCACCCTCTCTCGCCCTCGTCAATTCCGTGCGCACCCTCCGGCCGAGACGCACGGCGGAGAAGCGCAGCTTGTCGCCGACTCTCGCAACGCGCGCGACTCGCGGGAGAGAAGGATCTCCGTTGACGATCGCCACGACCGCGTCGACGAGGGGTGGCCGCTCGCTCGCTCGTTCGCTCGCTTGCTCTCGGGAGGGAGGATCGAGTCTCCTGTCTCTCACCTCGCCTCGCATCGCAACGCCTCACCTCGCCTCGCCTCGCCTCGCCTCGTTCGCGCATCGCAGCAGCCTCCGCCGCCTCGCGCCAGGAATACCGGAAAGGATGCGTGACGCACTCGACACGGGCGAGTATAGCTCGGAGATGTAGAAGGTGGCAGCTCTCTTTTTCAGTTTTCTTTCCTTTTCCTTTTCCCCTTGTCTGTACGTTCCGTTTTTCTATCTCACCCATCTGTGTGTTGGTCCCATCATGCTATCGTGCCGATTATCGGCCAGCATCGCCGGAATCTCTCTCGCGGAGAAGTCGAGAAGATCGACGGTCCTCTATTTCTCTCTCTGGCGTTGGGCGGGTACGGCGTAACGAGCACGCCGCCGGACGAGCCACCCTACTTTTCCTCGGGGTGGTTTACTTTCTCGGGACTACCCTGGCTAGTTGCGCCGCGTCTCTCGCTCTGCTCGCCTCGTGAAGAATCCTAAATAACGCGATTACGGACGGCCGCCCCCGTGTCCTCGGGTACTCAATTCAGAGCGTGTCACGGGGGTGAGTCAGAGAGGGATGATTTTGTACTAGTGCTGGGCCGTGTTCGAGAATTTCTCCTGGGACGGAGAGTGTTTTTCGTAGCAGTGCTTTCAACGTCTCTTAGGTGTGCCGCGCGAGATTCGCACGGCGTAAAGTGGACCTTTCTGCAAAATCGCACTCGCTCCGATTTCGAACGAACTTTGATCGCGAAATCATCCATCGATTTGTAATAACTTAAACGGATACACGGTTATTTCTGTAATTTTTTTCACCTTCCACAACGGATATTTTGCCGTTCGAAAGGCAAGAAATGTTGACCCAGAGTAAGATTTTACTAATAATCATCCATTCATATAACGTCTCGCGCATAAGTAACGCTGTATCTTTACATTCATGAATCTTTTAGTATACGTTTTAAAGAGAATCGATAGATTACATACAATCAAATACAAAATCGCGAACGACGCGTGCTTTACAGTCGCCTTCACAGCGCTTGCTTGACTTGTTTTAATCAATTCCAACTTTGCTATGAACTTGCAACTAAGTTTCCGTCACGATATCCGTTCGTATAATCCTAGCTTAATTTATTTCAAATTGAAAGAAGAAAAAAGAGAGAGAGAGAGAGAGAGAGAGAGAGAGAGAAGAGCTTAAAAGAGGTCTTCTCGCTAATCTATTACACAATCGACGATACGAATATCGAAATTCAGGACCGCAGATGCACGAAGCGATTGTTTATCTATAAAAATGCACGCGGAGATTTTCCGCGTTATGGACAGCGGTACGTGAGAGTTTTTTAGTATGTCGGGCATTCGAAAACAAAACTGATAATAAAAGGAGCTTCTTGTTTTCCATTAAGATAACGTGCGTTCACTATTTTTCACGGCTATTCGCATGTGCATGTTACACGTATTTTAGTTCGCGGATTTGTGCGCGACGCGGGGAGGGGCATTTATGTACACAATTTGAGCTTCTGTACATTTGAGCTAATAAACAGATAATTTTATTAGCAATCTCTCTCTCTCTCTCTCTCTCTCTCTTTTCTTGTTTACTTTAATTTCATAATTATTCTCGCGCTGTTAGATCCATTCTTTTGCATCTCTTGTTGTATTAATGTTTTAACGCTTGAGAAAATGCTATCTTGAAGCGCGCGTAAATAAAGCTATCTTACTTTTTCTATAACCGAGAATATTTGAAATTAATTGCTACAACACATATTACATTTCGTTGCTAATTACGTGAATGGCACTCATATTTTCTTGAGAATTATGAAGCACTTCCAGCCAGTGATTTTATTTTCAATTTCTGTTGTATTTGCATTTATTGTGTTTGTAAATAGTATGAACGAAGAACGAGATTAAAGCCTTATTTTTAAAAGTTGAATAATATAAGCGTCAAAAAACGGAGATGCGATTTAGATACAGTCATAATAACAGATAATGATAGTAATTTATCAACAATCTTCGATCTTATCGCGATATTGAATATATTATAAATAGAATCAATTGTTATTCATAATACAACCAAGAAGACAATTATTTCTCAAGAAAAGTATTTGCAATTAAATCGAGCAGATCTATTCTGTAACTCGTAACGCAAATTTCGTTATCATTAAATAGCCGCTACGCAGCATTTTTATCATGATAAAACAACTGCGTAGCAGCGTTATAGTGATAACGAAATTTCCGTTAAGAGTTACAAAATAAGCCTGCAGCATTTATTTTCCTATGGAGGGCGGAGATGCACTTCCGTTTGCAATTTGTGACTTGCGATACACAACTTGCGATTGGTACACTTCCGGCTTTACGTAAGATTATTATAGCATCTCTTATCGTTCGACCGTACATGTCGTCGCCGTTATTATGTCACCTTCGCCTCGAGTCGCGAACCTCTGATTTTATCGGCGCTTTTGATGCTTCGATAGCAACGAAGTATCATATTCCGATTCCTGAGATACCAAGTACTTTGGCATTAGAAAAAGACGATAATTGCACGTTTATTTACTACATTAATCGTCTGCTTTCATTTCTCTCAATTTATTGAAAATTTTTTCCTCATTGTCAAAAAGTATTTAGATACAATCACTATTGTTAATAGTATCCATACTTTTCAATCTTATCGTGATATCGAATATGATAAATAGAATCAATTATTATACTTAATATGTCAAAGGAGACATTAATATGTCAAGAAGCCAAAGAAGGATTATTTCTCAAGAAGAGTATTCGCAATTAAATTTCCTCATTATTTCCTTATTATTATATAAAATATGTCAGTATTGAAAATATGTGTGAGAAAATAAATTAAATTGAAATTTAATGGAAGTTTCATATTCGGGAATTCGTAAGATCGAATCAGGCGGACGTAACATTTTGTGCGATGTCAAACTGCAATTGCAGTTCCGGTTCCATCACACGAGAACTTTGAATTCCCCCGACCCGACTTCGCATTAAGTCCGTTCTTTCCAGCTGCACTTTATTAGACTCTCCGCAGCTCTAAATGAAACGGCGTGTTGTAGTTCACGCTTGGCGAAGAAAAACGAGATGAGAGAAAAAAATGAGAAAGAGAGAAGTGTGGACAAGTGCGAAAAGTGGCAGCTGAAGAGAGAACGAACCTATTACAATCCACGATAACAATCTGTCGCCTGTCCCGCCTTTCAGCTGAACATGACAGCTTCCAACGATAATGATAATGTCCGCTATGGCATTTTCGCCTTATCGAAAAAACAGAATATTTCGTTAACTTCAAATTTTCCCTTCGCCTGCGCACGATGTAATCTGCGATAAAAGCTTCGCGAAAAATGATACCCATTTTATACGTCATGAAAGCCACGCGTATAATTTCGTATTTGGGCACGGAAAGTATGATTTTGTTATCTAACAATTTAATTAAATACAGATCTGAAGACAATTTTGTTGGATCATTAAAACAATTATGTAGGAAACTCAAGCATAATAAACAATGCTGCAAAAGAATTGTGTTTTCTAGTAACTTGAATGTCTTACATAATTATTTTGATATTATTTAAATACTATTAGATATTAGAGTTTATATTGTATTATATATTTTGATGATTCGACGAAATTATTTTCAAATTTGTCCAGCAAAATTTTTCGGCACTTCAATAAAAACTGTTCTTTCTGTGGAGGAGATCGCAAGGTCTATGACATCCCGACCTATCTATGTTGACACTAGTTTAAGCATCGAGAAAAGCAAACGAGAAAACGAGAGTACGCGAATTTCAATCGAGCGGCGAATTGCTTAGTGGTGTATATCCATTAGAAAATAGAAACAGAAGAATCGTTGGTCCCCCGTGGTATTCCGGAGGAACGAGTGATGTTACGACTTTGATCTATCTCAAATTCTGTATCTCAAATTCTTCCTGTTTGACGTAAAGGGAAAGACCTCAGTGCAAATGCTATAAAGGGTGTACAAAAAATCGCGCGTTTTCTTGAGCAATAGCGGTTTCTCAAAGGCTTTGGGAAGCTGATCGTTGATCCGTTTTCAGTGAGAACTCGCCCGAAGATTTACGATTAGACGAACTTTATTCCACTTGCTTTCGTCGTCATCAACTCTTTTCTCCTTTCGGTTCCATTTTTATAACCACAAAATGTAGGTACTTCTTGATGTACAGCGTTTGTTTTTTCCATCACAAAAATGTAAATGTCAAACGGAACCAATAGTAGGTATTCGTGTGCGAATTTAAATTCTTCGTTAAATAATAAATTAATTAGACGTTTCGACCTTTAGTTTCGACTCTTTAAGAAATTTATCAATGCTAATGTATTCATATCTTATATATATATATATATCTTAACATGTGATTTGCTCTAATTTAATGTATTTGACTGCGACATTCTCTTTAATCTCCACAACAATTCGGTCATATTTTTGTTTTTGTTAATTATTGAGGATGATCAAAAGCAAGAGGTCGAAAAACGTCAAATTAATTTGTTATTTAATAAGAAATTTGAACTTGTAAACTTGGCATTTGTATTTTTGTGATTTACATTACTCTAGAGTTTTTTATTATTCTTGTTTTATTTATTTAATTTGTTTGAAATTTTTCCCTTTGCTTCCAGCTGATTTTAATTCCTTCTTTTTTTCGGCTTCACGTTATATATCGGGTTAAGCTCTTTAAGATTTTACTAAAGAAAGTTCAACTCGAAATTCGCGAAGCAAAGCGGATCCGACAGATGGGGTGGGACCCGGCGGGACTTCTGATGCACCGTGTATATGTATATCGCTGAGAAATACCTGCTTGGCCGACTATGTGTTATACCTTTACCAAATTAGGTTGTACATACATCTACCGTTTTCTCTTAAGAGACATCCCCGACCTAGCCGTACAGCTACCGTCGATATATAGTCCTCCTCATCGTCAGGTATGGCGCGCGTTAGAAGTAATTCGATCGACATGTCCCATTTATGTCTACTAGCGGGCAAAATGTAATAAAAGCCGCAGCACGGTAATAGCGAGTACCACCTGTTTCACCCTGGGAAACGGAGAGGCGTGCACGACAATTGATACACGAGATTGATTCCTTTTTCCCTAATCGGGACCCTTTTTGCCTCATTTTATCCTTAATCCACTGGTAAACGGCAGTGACTGGGACGGAGATGGGATATCGAGGAGGGACATCTTCGACCGCGTGCAATCGCGCGATTATGCAAACGTCTCCGCCCGATTTATCCCGTATTTGCCAAATTTAAAATGTGATCGATATGGTCGATTATACGTTAAAGCAGTTAATATTTATCGATCGAATTGAAAGGAGTCCTCTCTTTTTTTCTCTCGACGCGAATAAAAATATTGTACCGCCCTAATAAAAGTTTGGGGATCGATTGTGTGTATCTTGAAACGAGATGAAAATAACAAAAGTGAGCGTTTATTAGATGTTGATCAATGAAATTATAAATATTCAAATGGATTTGCTCACTTTTATCATTTTTAGATACACTCCATTTTAAGATACACAATCGGCCTTAGACACGAAACATTTTTGATTGATCCGCCATGTTTTAACAACTCTTGAGAGAGAGAAAAAGAGGTACAAAAAAAATAGAAAGAAAAGAGAAAGAAATAGTAAATATCTTTCTCTCTTACGTGATTTTACCGAAATTAGAAGCACTATATTGAAAAAAAGTGGTATTTGTGACTATAATTGCATGATAAAATAATTATGGTTAGAAATTTCATTTTTACCCACGCAGGACAACAAATCATTGTGATATCAAAATGATCATTAAAAGTCATTTTTCAATCATTTCCGATTCATTTTAATGTTATTTTGACTTTATTGTGACTTTATTGTTCTGCTTGAGTATGATTATTATTGCTATAATGGTAACAATAATAACCACATATGATAATTTTCTCAGGAAGCAAGAAATATTTTGGAACATTTCAATAACGTTGCTGTTACAATGTTATTAAAATATTCCAAAATGTTCTTGCTTATTAAGCTCTCAAATATGAGAAGAGAGAGAGAGAGAGAGAAAGAGAGATTACACTATAAGTAATAATTTCAATTATTAATATAGTAAAATATCAAGATATAAATGGTAAATAAAATAAAAAAAGTTGTTATTCAGCAAATACAATCACAATTATAATGAATATAATTATTTTCTCAAAAACTCATTCTACAAGCGAAATTGTAAGTGATTGTGGTTGTAAAAATTGACCAATTAGTCGAATATTCTCCCCCAATTTGACTGTGATTGATCAATTCTACAACTACGCAATTGTAGAATGGACTTTATTATTTATATGGCAATAACAACTAAAAAAATGTGATAACAAAAAAACTAAAGATTTCCAAGCAGTGTGTGATTATTATTAATAAGACAATCGACTATTTATATTCGCATTACATTAAAACAACTGTAAATACATAATTGTCCCAAAAAAACGACTATAAGTTACAGTTAAATTATGATAATTGCAGTTTTTTTTTCTCTCAGTGTACAAAGCGCGGTTCGTGTCTACACTTTTAAAGGATCTCTAAAAAGTACAGGACGCGGCTGTTCGCGAGTTTTATCATTCCTAACAGCACGTTTCACTTCGCGCACTCCCCAACACGTGAAGAGGGAGACAAATGTTTAACGTCCGAGAAGCAACGCTTTATTATTACGTTCCTCCGTAACCTTTTCGAGCGAGAAACAAAGAAGTGTTCTTCATTAATGAAATATCAAAGGTTATTAACGGCGATGTCTCGGTACGCCACGCGACACTCGATGGACTTCGATTTTCAAAATGCGGTTTCCGCGCGCGGACGCCTTGCTCGAGAGGAGGGACTTTTTTTTTACAACGGGGATTTACATGCGGATCCGGAGATCGGTTGACGTTAACGGCGACCGTGTACGAACAGGCCCGTAAAAATATGCACGGCGCAATTTACGTGCGCGTTTACGCGCGTGCAAGGGAAGAATGTGTGTGTGTGTGTGTGTGTGTGTGTGTGTGTGTGTGTGTGTGTGTGTGTGTGTGTGTGTGTGTGTGTGTATATATATATATTTTTTTTTTCATCGACAAAAAGAGCAGCGTATCGGAAAATTTATTTATAGTTCAACTGTGTAGCCGCCGGGGTGGCCGCAACGGCCGCCGACTGTAACGCCTCGTAATAAGCAGAGAGATGCATATAAGTGGATCACGACCTTCTACTATTTTTTTTCCATTTAGTCATTAATATGTTTTACGCGCGCTCGCCCCTCTCAGGCGTATTTATATTATTAATTTACGCGCGACGATCCGAAAACGCTCTTTCGGACGTGGATACCGAAGGGCGGTCCCGCAAAGCCGATCAACGAGATTGACTTTTCGTTAATGCCGCGACTTAGACTTAGCCGCGATCAATCTCGGATCACGTATCCCGATATATACTCCCGTAATAAAAGAAGCGGTGCAGGTCGACCGAAATCGATAGCCGATAAAAGTGTTTACATTATTACACGCGGCTGAAACATTATTTTTATACTTTCCGCGAGCCGGTGAATTTACAGATCCTTGTAAGGATAAATAATCTTTGCTGAATCGCAATCGCGATCGTTTCGCGATGGAACGCGGAATGTCGCTGATGCGAAAAATCGCGTTTATTTTTCCATATGATTCTTCCATTATTATGTTCTCTCTTTACATTTTTCCCGCGAGTTATAGTATTATATAGAAATATTGATGATTTGAAAATAAATGTATATAATGTATGTCTCTATAAGAGACAAAATAAATGTATCAAAATAAATGTATAAGAGACATATACATTTATTTTGATAATTGCATGTTTTGATTTCCACCAATGATGAATTTCTCACAAAATTGTTCAGAAAAAAAAATTGTTTCGAAAATTAAAGAAAAATGTGTTTTTTTCATGCATTATTTTAAAATACGCAAGTCATACATTTATCTTTATGCGCCCTCTCTCTCTCTCTCTCTCTCTCTCTCTCTCTTTCTCTTCCTCTTTTTCTCTTATTATCAAGAGGGGAAATTTATAGAATCTTGGAAAGAACAATTTTGCTAAACTATCTAAAAATTTAAGAGGTAAATACAAACTTGAGAATAAATTTTGTTAGACTATCAAAATAATTATATAAGATACTGAAATATAATGAGCAATTCTGTAAAAAATTTTGACATTTTAGTAATTAGTTGGAGCGTCCTACATAATTATTTTCAATCTAATTAAGTAAGAGAAATTCTACTTTTAGTCAAAGTGAATCTTAATCTTAAATGTTTTAGTGCAAATGTAATATACGTATCTAATTCTGCAAACCGCGCGCCGAAGTCTTTCTCAGTCTTGAAACATAATTATGACCAAAACTAAAGTAGTAATATTACATATTAAATTGACAAGCAATTTAATAATAATATAATATTGATGTTAATAAGCATCTTATAAGAATATTAACAATTTGTTAATAACAATTTAAAAAAAAACTGCGAATAATTTTTCACTGCGGAAAATATATTACATAAAGTTGATTATACGATTATTATTTTAATAAC